>BNJS01001918.1_pt1 | contig 129704 bp, 149 predicted proteins | sample 8540461 | NCBI WGS metagenome assembly BNJS01 (sample SAMD00202454, study PRJDB9452) | human saliva metagenome | isolation source: human saliva | place: Japan
CCACAAAACATCTAAAAAAACACGCCTATAAACTATGCTATAAGCGTGTTTTATTTGTGTTATGAAATTTGGATTTAGTGATTCTTTTTACGTTTCGTAAAGAATCCAGGACCAATCTTTTCAATGATGATGAAAAGCATTGGAATGATAAAGATACCAAAGAACGTAGCTGTTGTCATACCTGCTACTACTGTGATACCCATTGATGTACGAGCACCAGAACCGGCACCAGTGGAAATTGCCAATGGCAATACACCAAAAGATGAAGGCAAAGGATGTCATCAAAATTGGACGCAAACGAATCTTAGCTGCTTCGATAGCCGCATCGACGATATCCATACCGCGTTCATCTACACGAATCTTCGCATACTCGATAATCAGAATGGCGTTCTTCGCCGCCAAACCTACCAAGGTTAATAAACCGATTTGCATGTAAATATCATTTGCTAATTGGAATCGACCGGTAAAATTCAACAAGAATGGTACTAATGCAGCACCAATCATACCAGATGGTACAGAGAATAGTACGGCAAATGGAACCTTCCAGGATTCATACAATGCAGCAAGAATTAAGAATACAAATGTCAAAACCAAGACCTAGAATTAGGAGTGTTTGAGAGCCGGCTTTTTAACTCTTCACGTGTTTGGCCGCCCCAATCATATGTATACCCTTGTGGCAATGTTTTAGCAGCTGCATCTTTTCAATGCTTGGATGGCATCACCAGAGGAGTAACCATTAGCGGCAGAACCACCAATTTGGACAGCCATGGCATTATCGAAACGCGTAATAGATGATGGTGTACCAGTTTTTTTCTTTTCGTAATATAGTTAGCAACGGAAACCATTTGTCCCTTGCTATTACGAACTGCTAGCATATTCAAGTTATCTGCATTTTTGACGGAATGCGTCATCTGCTTGAACAATAACCTTATAGTTTTTTTACCATATGATGTATAATCGTTAACTTGGATACTACCATAGAAGCCTTGCAAAGCAGTAAAAAAATATCAGGCAAAGCAACACCGTCTTTAGCTGCTTTTTTTCTCGATTAATTTGGAACTGCAAAGAAGGTGTAGCAGTATCAAATGTAGTATACACTGTTCGGATAGCTGGGTTAGTACGAGCTTCAGCAATGAAAGCTTGTGCCCGTTCAGCCATTACCTCTGCACTATCACCAGATTTATTGATGATATACATTGTAAAACCACCAGTATTACCAAGACCAGGAATAGATGGAGGATTCAATGCTACCACACTCGCTTCTGGTACATTTTTAGCAGCAAAGCCAAATACAGCACCAACCATGGCATTAACAGATTGATCAGAAGACTTACGTTGATCCCAATCTTTCAATACTGCAAAGGAAGCCCCAGCACTTGATTTTTGACCGCCACCTAAAAGGTCAAAACCAGAAACGGTAAATACTTGCTCTACATTATCTTTAATACCCGGTGTCTGTTCTAAGAAATCTTTGATTTTATCAAGAGTTTCTACAGTACGAGCAGACGTTGCACCTGGTGGTTCGTTTACTGCAATTAAGAAATATCCACTATCCTCTGCCGGCACGAAACTTGTAGGTAAGAAATGGAATACAATGCCTGTACCAGCCGCAAAAACAAGTAATGTAAGAATAGTTAAGCTCAAACGATGGCTTAATCGAGCTAGTACCTTACCATACCAATCACTAAATCGTTCAAGACCATGATTGAATTTATTAAGTTGACGATGAACGAAGTCTTCGCGTTCTTTTTGTACATGTGGTTTTAACATCGTCGCACAAAGTGCAGGTGTTAACACCAAAGCCACGATAGCTGAAATAGCTACGGAAACTGCGATGGTCAAGGCAAATTGCTTATATAAAATACCTGTCATCCCCCCCATAAAGGCAACTGGAATAAATACGGCAGATAATACAAAAGCAATACCGATAACTGGACCTTGTACGTTTTCCATGGCTTTTATAGCTGCCTCTTTTGGAGATAAGCCATTATATTTTAATTCATACTCTACAGCTTCTACTACTACAATAGCATCATCGACGACAAGGCCGATGGCCAGTACCATGGCAAATAGAGTCAATGTATTGATAGAGAAGTCCAACAATACAAACGCACCGAATGTACCGAGTAGAGATACAGGAACCGCAATCATCGGAATCAATGTAGATCGCCAAGATTGTAAGAATACGTACACAACGATAAGAACAAGTACTAATGCTTCAAAGAATGTATGCTCTACTTCATTAATAGAAGCACGTACGAATTTAGTATTATCTACAACTTCATGATATTCCAAATCTTGTGGGAATGATTTAGATTGTTCTGCTAAGATTTTTTGAACATTTGCAATCGTTTCTAACGCATTCGCATCATTTTGTAAAGAAACAGCAAAACCAGCAGTTGGTCGATGTTCAACAAATAGAACTTCACCAGATTTTGCATTTTTATCACGATAGGAAGCTTTTAGGAGTAAAAATCATAACCCTTAGCCCCTACATCAATACGAGCAATGTCCTTTAAATGTAATACTGTACCATTAGAATTTTTTTGATAACAATATTGCCAAATTGTTCCTCTGTTACGAGACGACCATCAATTTTTAATCGGATATTGGAATGCTTGTTCCCCATTTGTAGGGGTTCTTACCAACTGTACCAGCTGCAGCTTGTACGTTTTGACTCTTAATAGCAGCTGTTACCTCTGAAAGAGTAACACCTAATTTTTGCATCTTACTAGGATCCAACCATATGCGCATTGCATAGTCGGAACCAAACTCTTGAACAGAACCAACGCCTTTTACCCCTTTAATGGCATCCATCAAATAGTTAGTACCATAGTTTTTAAGGAATGTACTATCAAATGTACCATTAGGAGAGTTCAAGGAGAAAATATATGCCATATCACCGGATGATTTCGTAGTTGTTACACCAACTTGTTGAACCTCGGATGGCAATTGTGCAAGTGCTGCTTGTACACGGTTTTGTGTATTAACCGTATCCATATCGGCATCGCTGCCTTGATTAAATTGGAGTGACAAGGAATAGGTACCATTACTGGAACTTGTAGATGTCATAAAGTCTAAATCTTGAACCCCAACGATTTGTGTTTCAATAACACTAGCCACAGTATCATTTACGACTTGAGCAGTAGCACCTGTGTACGCAGTGCTAACTTGTACTGATGGCGGAGAAATTTGTGGATATCGAGCTATCGGAAGGTTAACCATTGAAATAAGGCCGGCCAATGTAATCATGATGGCAATAACAATGGCAAAGATAGGTCGATTAATGAAAAATTTCGACACGTCCTACCTCCTATTGTTTAGCTGTTTCAATTTGGGATTTAGTTAACTCTGTAGCCTGTACCTTTGCACCATTTTTAACCTTAGTCAAACCATCTACAACGATTTGATCGCCATCAGCAAGACCAGATTTAACAATTGTGAAAGCCCCAGTCGTACCACCAAGTTCAACAGCCTTTTGAGATACTGTACCGTCTTGACCAATTACGTAAACAAAGTTTTTATCCATAATTTGTAAGATTGATTTTGTTGGTATTAAAATTGCATTTGATAGTTTTTCACCAGGAGAAACAATAGTAGCAAAACATATTTGGTAATAATAGATGATCTGGATTAGGGAAGGAAGCTTTCAATACGAGTTTACCAGTAGAACTATCTAATGATCTTTGCAGCTTGTACAACAGCACCTACACCACTTTTTATATTCCTCACCATTAGCAAGGAGTAATTTTAGGTTAGTACCACTACTTTCATCACCAGAACGAGTATTCATGAAGTCTAAGTACTCTTGTTCTGTCATGCTGAATTCAACAAAAATAGGATCGATAGAATCTATAGTTACCAATGTAGTGGACCCAGCATTAACAAATGTACCTAAATCGACATCATCCATGCGTAATGTACCAGAGTATGGAGCATAGATGATAGTATCACCCAAGTTATCTTGTGCAATTTTCAATGCTGCTTGTTGCGCTTCATATGCTGCCTTAGCTTGCTCAGTCGCTGAGCGTTGTGTATCAACACGTTGACGCGCAATCGCATCTTGATTTGCCAATATTTCATAACGATTCAAATCTAGCTCAGCATTTTGATAATTTGCATTTGCTTGTGCCACATTTGCTTCTGCTGTTGCTACACTAGACTCATATTGACGAGAATCAATTCTAAATAGCGGTTGTCCCGCTACAACTTGGTCCCCACCCTTAACAAATTTTTCAACAACATAACCAGTTACACGGGCATGAACAGCTACAGAGTTCTCTGCTACAACTGTACCTGTAAATGTTTGGTCCACTTGTGCATTTTGCGAAACCACTTTATAAGAGTTTACGGCAACATCTGATGCTTGCTGTTGTTGATCTACCACAGCCTGCTACCAGTAATGCGGATACCGCCAATACTGCTAACATGCGTGAATAACGAGACTTCATTACATGTTCTCCTTTTCATAACACAAAATCTATAGTATCCAAATTCATAAATATCTCAATATATTGTACTTGATTCCAAGTCGATAGTCAAGATTTCTATATACTATAAACCTTGATAAAACCTAGATTTCATCTATGTTTTTTTATTCGTTTAATTGTGTGCAATTTCACTCTATAGATTCTTGACATAAGAAAGAATTTGTGAACAAAACAAAAAAATAGGTTCTATAATAAATGTTGGGGTGACACCACTACGGTGTCACTTCCAACATATTTTTTTAAAAAAAATAAGCATATAAGGCTCACATGCTTTACAATAAAAAGTGTCAAAGTCCCTAAAGAAAGGATGTGAGCTTATATGCCTACTACTGATTATACTGAATTTTTTTACATAATGTAAAAACAAGAATATATTACAAATAGCTACGAATTGGACGGAACATTTATTTTTTTGACATAGAATTACCGGTAACACCACATATTTGCCCAAAATGCGGAGAAACTACAGAGCGTATTAAAGATTACCGCATACGTACGGTAAAATTTGGAAAAGTACAACGAGGACCATTAATTGGAAAATACAGACAACGTCGATATATTTGCCCTCATTGTAAGCACTCTTTTTCCGAGAACAATCCATTTGTACGAAAACATATGCAACTAAGTATAACCAATATTAATTTGTTATTTGATAAACTTACTGAAAGTGTAACCTATACTGCTATCGCTAAACGAGTGTGATACATCTATTACTACAGTATTACGCTATTGCTCTATGATTACTATACCTAAGCCTTAAAACATTACCTACTGTTATTGGTATTGATGAATTCAAAGGAAATGCGGAAGGTCATCAATACCAAGTCAATTTAACCAATCCAGATACACATGAAATATTAGATATTTTACCAAAACGTGATACGCAAGCATTAATCCGCTATTTTGCATCATTTAAACATAAAGATCGCGTACAAGTTAAGTTTATTGTAATGGATATGTCCATACAGTTTAAACGCATCATGGAGGCGCTATTTCCACATGCACACATTATCTGTGATAGATACCATGTGTGTCGACTTGTGGATTGGGCGGTAGAGCGAGTTAGAAAGCGTGAGCAACATAAACTGGCTGCTTATTCACGTATGTTAAAAACAGAATCGACGTGTGCTAATGAAACATCCAGATCGTTTAACGGAAGCTGAACACATTAAGCTCTGTGAAATACTTCGAATTTCTGAAGATTTACGAAAAGCATATGCTTTAAAACTATCTTTTTAGAAAAAAATCTTTTCAACCTATGGTAAACAAAGGGATAGCTACACATTTAAAGCATTGGTTAGAATTAGTGAAAGCATCTGGTTTAAAAGAATTTAATAACTTCTTTACATCGTTTCCTGCATGGATGACTCAATTAACTAATGCATTCTTATTACCATATTCCAATGGATATACAGAAGGAACTAACAACAAGATTAAGGTATTAAAACGAATAAGCTATGGACTTCGCCATTTTGGTAGATTTAAAGTACGTATTCTACTTTTGAGCAAAAAGAATGGCACCAACCATACATATGATTGGTGCCAAAGAAGACTCGTAGGGTGAACACCCCAACATTTGACAGAGAGCCATTATAAACCAGCTTCGTGACGTAAAATATCAGCTTTATCAGTATGTTCCCAAGGAAGATCAACATCAGTTCTACCAAAGTGACCATACGCAGCAGTTTTGCGATAATGAGGTTTTAATAAGTCTAGCATTTCAATGATACCTGCTGGACGCAAGTCAAAATGTTTACTTACTAATTCTTGAATTTTTTCTTCTTCAATTTTAGCGGTACCAAATGTATCAACTAAAATAGATACAGGTTTTGCAACACCAATAGCATACGCTACTTGTACTTCGCATTTATCAGCTAAGCCTGCTGCTACAACATTTTTAGCTACATAACGAGCAGCATAGGCTGCAGAGCGGTCAACCTTAGAAGGATCCTTACCAGAGAAAGCACCACCACCATGACGAGCCATACCACCATAAGTATCGACGATAATTTTACGACCTGTTAAACCAGCATCACCATGAGGACCACCGATAACGAAACGACCTGTAGGATTAATGAAGAATTTAGTATTTTCATCAATGAATTCTGCAGGAAGTGCAGCGTCGATAACATAGCGTTTCAAATCATTTTTTATTTGCTCTTGTGTTACTTCTGGGCTATGTTGTGTAGAAATAACAATCGTATCAATACGTTTAGGTTGATTATCAACATATTCTACAGTAACTTGAGTTTTGCCATCTGGACGAAGATATGTCAATGTACCATTTTTACGAACTTCAGCCAAACGACGAGACAAACGATGAGCTAAAGAAATTGGCATAGGCATATATTCAGGTGTTTCATTAGTTGCGTAACCAAACATCATACCTTGGTCACCAGCACCAATTTTATCGTTGATTTCGCTGTTACCATCTTTAGATTCTAATGCTTCATCTACGCCCATAGCGATATCTGCAGATTGTTCGTCAATAGAAACTAATACACCACAAGTATCGCAGTCAAAACCATATTTTGCACGTGTATAACCAATTTCACGAACTGTGTCACGTACAATACGAGAAATATCAACATATGTATTAGTAGAGATTTCCCCTACTACATGGACTAAACCTGTAGTCACAAGTGTTTCACAAGCTACACGAGCTTTTGGATCTTTTTCAATAATCGCATCCAAAACAGCATCAGAAATTTGATCTGCTATTTTATCTGGATGGCCTTCCGTAACGGATTCAGAAGTAAAAAAACATATGTTTTTTTCTGCCATTTGTTCCTCCTATAATAAAAAAAATCCCTCATGGTCTCTCATGAGGGAGACCCATCTATCAGTACTTGACTGTCGGATTTAGCACCTTCTTTAATAAAGGGTTGCTGTAGCTTCAACGGGCCTTTCCCTCCACTACTCTTGATGAGTTAAATCTTGTTTTTAAATTGTAAACGATTTTAGAAAAAAAGCAAGCTATTCCTTATCTTGTAAAAGATAAGTCATGTTCTACTTTATGTAATGCACTTTCAAATCTCCGATACAAGTGATGACGGCCCAAAAATATCAAGAAAGTCGGACTTATACATTTCACGACGAATATCATAATTGATATCACTTAATAAAACTTCAATATTTCTAGCCTGTAATTCTTCGATAATCCCTTTCAAAAATACGTAGACCTGTTAAATCTACAAAAGGGACTGCTCCAAATCTAATAATTAAATATTTTGGGTCCTTATGAATCGAATTTAATGCTCTTTCAAAAGCTGTTATAGCGCCAAAGAAAAGTGGCCCTTCCACAGTATATACCATAATATCTGGATGTATTTCAATTTCGTGTTTAATTTGTTCGGATAATTCTTTACAACTCACTTCGTGAACATCAACGGTTTCGATCATTTTACGCATAAATTGTAATACAGCCAATACTACACCGACATTAACAGCAACAACTAAATCAGTAAATATGGTTAAAAAGAATGTTAAAATCAAGATAGTTTGATCGGCTTTTGGCGCTAAACGAATCATGCGTATAAATCGTGGTGCATCACTCATGTTATAAGATACGACAAATAAAATGGCTGCCATAGAGGCTAGTGGGATATATACAGCATATGGCGCTAAGAATAATAAAATAGCACCTAATGTAATAGCATGTACAATCCCTGCCAATGGAGATGTCCCACCTTGGCGAATATTAGTTGCCGTTCTAGCAATAGCACCTGTCGCAGCAATACCACCAAATAGCGGAGCAAATATATTGGCTAAACCTTGGCCAAACAATTCTGTATTTGACTCATGTTTTTGTCCACTCATCCCATCTGCTACGACAGCAGATAATAAGGATTCAATGGCACCTAACATGGCAATCGTAAATGCTGGCCCCATCAAGGAAAATATTTTATCTAAAGATAAACTTGGAAACGAAAATTCTGGTAGGCCTTGAGGAATCCCGCCAAAAGCAGTACCAATCGTTTGTACCGTTGGAAATTGATAATACCCTTGAATAAAAGTAGCTATCACCATAGCCACAATAGGAGCTGGTACTTTATTAATATATGGAATCTTAGGTAATACAAGTAATAAAATTAAGCTAAATATGGAAATGCATAATGTAGGTATATCAGAATATGGCAAAGATTGTATCATGAGCCACAATTTTTCATGAAAGTGTTCTACATAAGGCAACGAAGGAAATCCAAAGAAATACGGCCATTGCCCAACCCATATAGTGACCCCAATACCTGCTGTAAAGCCCATAATAACAGGCGCAGGAATAAATCTAATAACATTGCCTAATTTTGCTACACTCATCAATAGCAACATAATACCTGCCATCATGGTAGCGATTTGAAGTCCATCGAATCCATAGGTCACTACAATGCTACTTAAAAGAACAATAAATGCACCTGTAGGACCAGCAATTTGAACTTGTGATCCCCCAAAAATTGACACAAATATACCTGCAATAATAGCTGTATATATACCAGCCTGTGGTGTAACACCACTGGCGATGGCAAAGGCCATAGCCAGTGGTAATGCAACTACGCCTACAACTAAACCCGCTACAATATTATTACTCCATTGAGACTTAGCTAATGATCCTTGTTGATATGCCCTCTGTATGGCAAACACAAATAAACACTTCTTTCTATAACTACAAACTGTAACTACAATAGATTTATTATTTCGATGCCAACAATTCAACAACCTCGCCAATTATATATCTGGCAAGTTCAGATTTTTGCATATTTGGCATTACCTTTGGCTCTTTATTAGGATATAAGAAAAAACCTTCATTAGTATCTACGTTAAATCCAGCATTGGATTTACTAACATCATTAGCCACTAACATATCTAGATTCTTACGACGAACTTTATCCATACCATAATCGACAACATGTTCCGTCTCTGCAGCAAAACCAACAAAGCAATTGATGTGTCTTAAGCTCTCCTAAACCTTTAAGTATATCAGGATTCTTTACAAGCTCTAAGGTCATGGTCTCCATTTTTTTTATTTTTTGAGGTGCTTTATTGGCCACTCTAAAATCGGAAACAGCAGCTGCCATGATGACAACATCAGTAGTATCATAATATGAATTAACTGCTTCTTGCATTGCTTCTGCAGAATCTACAGGTACATATTCAACCCCATCTGGAACATCAAGAGATGTGGGAGCACTTACTAGAATTACACGAGCATTTTCTTTAAGAGCAGCTTCAGCAATAGAATAGCCCATTTTACCACTAGATCTATTACCAATATAACGCACAGGATCAATGTTCTCTTGCGTCCCACCAGCAGTAACAAGTACGGTTTTTACCAGATAGTTTTCCAGTACCATCTAATAATTGTAATTCTTTAGTTAACCATGCGACGATGTTCTCTGGAGATGGTAATCTACCAACACCAGTTACACCACAAGCAAGCCATCCAGCATCAGGTTCCATGATATGATAACCGAAGGATGCTAAATCCTCTAGATTTCGCTGTACAATAGGATTGTTGAACATCTCTGTATTCATAGCAGGGCACAAAAATTTAGGAGCTGAAGTAGCCATAATTGTCGTTGTCAACATATCATCTGCAATACCTGCTCTAATTTTGCCAATTACATTTGCCGTAGCTGGTACAACAATATAAGCATCAGCCCATGTCGCTAGAGCAATATGCTCTACATTCCAATCGTGAATTTCTTCCCACATATCAACAGCCACTGGGTGACCGCTAATCTCACCAAATGTCATAGGCGTCGCAATATGAGTGGCATTTTTTGTCATTACCACTTTGACCTCTGCCCCAGCTTTTCGTAAACGACTAACCACTTCAATTGCTTTATATGCAGCAATACCTGCTGAAACGCCTACAATAATATGTTTCCCTTTCATAATTCTCCTTTTAAAAATTCCTTGTACAAAATGTACAAGGAATCTTGAGTAAAAATTATTTAATACCTTCTTTAGTGCGTTTATATGTTACTTCACCTTCAGCAATTTCATAGAATGCTAAAGACACCGGTTTATCTGTATTATGCATATCAGTTGCAAGACAATCTTCACCATCAGTCAATTCACGAGCACGCTTAGCTGCTAATGTTACTAATGTATATTTACTATCTACACGTTTTTCTAATGTTTTCAATGGAGGTTTTTACCATCATACTATCACTTCTCCTTAGATTCTTGATATTGTTTTGTAAATATATTTAATTTGCTCTTTTATTACGGCTAATCTTACAAGCTTCAGCACGTAAAATAGAAGCAACCTTCACAGAAGCATCTTCTAAATCATCATTGACTACAATGTAATCATAACGATGAGCTAATGCTAATTCAGAGCAAGCCAATGACAATCGCTTATCTATAACTTCCTTTTACATCAGTTCCACGATTGTAAAAGTCGTTCAGATAATTCAGTTAAAGATGGAGGCACAATATAAATAAATACGGCATCACTAAAACGTTCTTTAACTTGCATAGCGCCTTGAATGTCGATTTCAAGAAGTACACTCTTACCCTCATCCAACAAGTTCATTACATGTTGTTTTGGAGTACCATAATAATTATCATACACCTTAGCATACTCTAAAAAAGCATCTTCTGACAATAATGATTCAAACTCTTCTTTTGTACGAAAGAAATAATTAATTCCTTCCTTTTCTCCAACCCGTGGTTCCCGTGTAGTCATAGATACAGAATATACGAGATTAGGCATTTTCGCCATGTATATTAGAACAAATAGTACCCTTTACCTGCACCAGATGGACCGGAGATGACAATTAATAAAACCCTCGATCCGCCATATTAACTCCTAAGCTTCAACAGTATCCTCATCAACTTCGTGTTGCACAATACGGTGTGCCACTGTTTCAGGTTGAATAGCTGACAATACAATTTGCCCACTATCCATAACGAGTACAGCCCGAGTTTTACGACCATAGGTTGCATCTATGAGGAGACTTTTATCTCTAGCATCTTGAACCATACGTTTAATAGGAGCAGATTCAGGGGCTAATTATGCATAACACGATTAGCATGAAACCATATTACCAAAACCAATGTTTAGTAATTGGATACTCATAAACAGACCTCCTTACTCAATGTTCTGTACTTGTTCTCTTACTTTTTCTAATTCACATTTCAATTGTACCACATGATCTGTCAATGTTATATCCATCGCTTTCGAGCCAATCGTATTGACCTCGCGATTCATTTCTTGAATGATAAAATCTAACTTGCGACCAATAGGTTCATTCTTCATAAGTGTATTTGTTAATTGTACCACATGAGACCCTAAATCGGACAATCTCTTCCGTAATATCTGTTTTATCTGCTATAATGGCAACCTCTTGGAGTAAACGAGTCTTCATTGATAGTAATATTTAAATTTTCAACAGATTCATTAATTTTAGTTCGTAAGTGTTCTTTATAGGCGACCACAGCATCTTCTTTATGCTCATTGATATGATCAATAATTGCGGTCATTTCTGAAAGTCTCTGTAACAAATCCTGTTGAATATGAACTCCCTCTGCTTGACGCATTGTTATTAATGCCTCAAGAGCATTAATTATGGTTTCAGTAATTAGAGCAGTAAGTGAATCCTCTGTTATCTCATCATCCTTAACCTGTATCCAATCATTAGATATAGACATAACGGCAGATAAAGGTACTTCTTGTGGTGATGCATAAAATTTTTCTGCTACAAGTAAATCTTGTATTTGTGCTTTCAAAGCGCTATTAATTAAGAAACTCTTAGTTCTATCCCCCACATCTTGTAGGGTCACATAGACATCAACCTTTCCTCGATGTATAACCTTTTGGATGCATTTACGGATAATATGCTCTACTGAGTTTACTTGTTTAGGGCTCCGTATATTAAGCTCTAAAAATCTTGAGTTAACTGATTTAATCTCAATTGTACATTGTAAACCATCTAATAATTGGGTTGCACGCCCAAATCCCGTCATACTATTCATAAAATCCCCTCCTTTTTTATATATTGTATCACGAATCTTAAAGATATCTATCAAATATATATGATATACTAAACTATACATCGTGTATCACCAAAAGAAAGGATCACCATGAATTTAGACGGATTAACCATGTCTGTATTGGCTAGAGAACTAAATGAAAGCCTTCAGAGTGGACAAATACAAAAACTATATCAAGTAGATAAACATTCGTTACTTTTTAAAGTGCGCAGTGCTAATCAAGATGTGAATCTCATGATTACTGTTGGTGCTAATCCTGCAGTATATATCTGCAATCCCCTACAAGACTTACCGAAGGAACCAAGTTCTTTATGCATGTTTTTACGAAAACACATAGAAGGTAGTCGCATTACATCGGTAGAGCAAATTAATGGCGACCGCATCCTATGTATTCATATAGATAAGCTTGAAATGGATGGATCCATTACCTCCACATCTCTATATATTGAACTTATGGGGAAATATTCGAACTGTATATTTGTTCAAAACGACACTATTTTAGAGTCCATCATCCATGTATCGCCTATGATGAATCGGGAGCGCTCTGTAGGTCCTAAAATGGCCTATGAATTACCACCAAACTCTAATAGAGTTTCCTTACTAGATTTTTCTGAAGAAGAAATTTCTAATCTACTAAAGACCTTTGGTTCTGGTACAGTTATTAATACCATACGCTCTGTATTTAATGGCTTTGGCAAAGCTTTATTAGACTATGTACTTAATCAATCTAATTTAGATGGCTCAGAAGAACTAACCACATTATCAGATACTTCATTTCAAGGTTTATATAAATCTCTATATAATTTAAAAGAAAAGTTATTAGTGGCCCAACAATTATTGATGTATGAAAAATACTAGGGGCAAAAATATTTATGCCTTTTTCCTATTGAAATAGGTTATACATTAATCAAAAACATATCCATCTATTTCAAATGCAATTGAAGAATCTATTGTTGCAACTGGTTCCATCCATACAGCAGATAAGGAATTAGAGCGAATTATATCTAACGCTATCAAAAAGAGGAATTGCGTCATAAAATTAAGGACGAGCTAGATGATACACAAAAATGAAACCTATAAATTATATGGCGATCTTTTGATGATTAATGGTCATTTACAAAGTACAATATCAAACCTCTATCGAAGTACAGAATTTACTTTCAGAGTCAGCAGAAACCATTAGCATTCCATTAAAAGCCGACCTTAACAATCGTGAAAATGGTCAATGGTATTATAAGTTTCTATACTAAACTGAAAAATCGATATCACAAGCGGACAATATCAGTTGGACCAAAGTACAATAAAAATTAGAATACTATAGAACTATCTTATAGTTTATCTAGCAACAACGAGAGAATCCTTAGAGGAAATACGACACGAATGTATGGATGCTGGTATAATATCTAAAAACTCTTTCATATAAACTAGGGAAAAATCTAATTACATTCATTTGGAGATTCCAGAGGGCGACCTTACATAGGCCGCAAACTAACCAAATAAAATGAATATTTAACACATCGTTTTGGTGAAACCTAATGATTTATGGTTCCATACACAGGATGTTCACGATCACATCTTATTTTACGAACCAATAATGATGTAGATGATATACTTATCTCACAAGTAGCTAAATACGCAGCTTATTTTAGTAAAGCCCGTCATACATCAAAGGTACCCGTAGACTACATATATTAAAAATATTAAAAAGCCTCCTAAAATCACCTTTTAGGCTTTTCGTCATTTTTTAATACACATCAAACAATGATTGTTGAACCAGAAAAACCACCTATGTATGAGGAGAGAAAAGCCTCGATAGAAATCTATCGAGGGCCCTTTTATGCAACCGCTATAATACAATCAGATTATAATGTTAGCTGATTTTCGCTTTTGTTCACTATTTGCAAAGCTTTCACGGTTTTGACGAAGGTCCAAAGTTTTTCTAAGTTATTTTCATATTTCAATACATCACCAGCATATTGAATAGAGCTAGATTTTAACTCTTCAGAGGATTGGTTTGCTGCATTGATAATTTGATTAGCTTGTCTTGAGCTTGTTTAGCAAGTTCACTTTCAGCCGTCAATTTAGCAATATAGTCTTTACTCGATCAATTCAATGTATCAGCTTGACGTTGAGCATCAGCCAATACTTTATCTTTTTCAGCTACAATGCGACGAGATTCAATCGAGCTCAAGGGCAAAGATTCTTGGATAGCATCGATAATACGCATAATTTCATCCTCTTCAACCATGCGTTTTTGTAGTCAGTAGGAATACGATGTTGGATTCAATAAGAACCTCTAAATCTTCAAGTAACTTTTTCTGTTTTCAACAATTCTACCCTATCATTTATTACCATCGATGTTAAAACGTTTTCTAATTTAATCTTTTACATCGTCAGGAACAAGTCCTTCCAATTTACCACCAAATTTGGCTAGCTCACGAATCCCTCGTTGAGCTTACAAAAGAATATTTATTATTCGTCATAATAAACACTGTTTCAATGTCATCATCCAAATACTTACAAACAAAGCTACGTTGAATTCATACCAAAATCGCTAAAGTGCTCTAAGACCACGAATGATGATAGTTGCATTCTTAGATTTTAACATAATCATTGAGTAATCCACCAGTGGGACAGTCGATTTCTACATTTCAGGAATATGTTTGACAGAATTTCGTATCATTTCAACGCGTTCTTCCATAGTAAATAGTGAATCTTATTAGATTTGAACTCACTGCGATAATTAACTCATCGACTAAACGACTACCACGTTCTAAAAATGTCAACATGACCATTTGTTACGGGATCGAAAACTTCCTGGGCAAACCCCATCCGCAAAGGTCTCAACTCCTTTTCACTATGTTTCCATAAAATATGAAACAAGGTGTAACCAAATTTTTGTTCCTTTTATACATTCCCATCTGGTGAGCATTGTAAAGCCTCATCTTTATGGTGTTCTAATACTAAAACGCCATCATCAGCTGAAAAGCATTACGTGCCACAACAAAATCAATGGTCTCTTGTATAAAGCTCATTTCATATGGTATCAGAAAAATATAATCGAACTGCTGGTCACCCATAAAATGTTTTAGTTGTGAAAGTTTTTGGTACAATTTGCATTCGATCCTCAACGCGACCAATGTAGTGGCATTTTCACGAATTAATTTACCAGTTCTAAAATCAACAGCAATAGCTGATTCTGCTCCACGACTTAGGTGCTTCAAATAGCATGCTCCCAGTACTGAAAAATAAATCTAATACGCGAGCACCATATATGCCAGATGCGACTAATACATTGAAAAATGCTTTCACGAACACGATCCAATGTTGGGTTGCCTATCACCTTTAGGAGAGTTTTTATAGTATGGCCTTTTGGCAGTGCCTCCAATAATTCGCATACAATCCTCACTAGATTATACTCTATTAATTATAGTATATAAATACTATAAAATAAAAGTATCTTTTACAATTTGACACTTGATTTTGCTATCTCGTCCCATCAATTCCTGCAGATGTAATCGAGGAGACTTTTCTCTCATATAAAACCTCATATAGCGCTTGAGTAATCGGCATTTCTACATGATACCTCACAGCCATATCACGAATAATAGAAGTAGCACTTTCCTACTACCATATTAGTATGATTCATATATAATCCATAGTCTTACCATCTGCTAACTGTTGACCAGTGCATCGATTGGTGACTCGTGAGGACTTCATACAGGTAGCAATTAAATCACCCATTCCAGCTTAATCCTGTATAGGTTTCTTTTCTTGCCCATAGCTAAACCAAAGCGTGCGCTTTCATGCAATCCACGAGTTAATAATAATGCTTTTAGTTATCCCCAAGGATAATCCATCAACAATGCCTGCTGCCAAAGCTATTACATTTTTGTAGCCCTCAGCTAATTCAACACCGATATAGTCATCGCTAGTATATATACGAAACTTTTTACTATGCAAGGCTTGTTGAACCTTTTACCTATTCCATAGATGTAGTCCTCACTACAGCCGCGGCAGGTAAATTCCGACCAATTTCTTCTGCATGATTAGGACCAGATAAAACTGTTAAATGACAGCCTATAGATGCTACTCTTCCTTCATAACAGTGGTCAATACATTTGCCAGTATTACGTTCCACCCCTTAGAGCAAAGAACATAAATCTGATCTTTATGAGCAAATTGCTTTAAATTCTGTAAAGCAGTTCGCACATGAATAGATGGTGTAACGATGAGTACAATATCAGCTTGTTCTAGAGATGTTTGTAAATCCGAGCTAACAACTAACTCATTTGGTAATGCAACACCAGGTAAATAAGACTTATTTTTCTATACGCAATGAGTTCATCCCTAAATTTAGGACGTCTGCAATATAAGGTTGTATCATTACCAGCGACTACTGATTTTATTGCTAGAGCTATGCCCCAACTACCAGAGCCGATGATGCAAACTTTCATATTACTCTTTTGACACGTTCTAACTTCAACTCTTTACCGGCTAGTAATCGACTAATATTTTCTCTATGGCGTACAATAACAAACAATGCCGCTAATACACCAAAACCTACAAACCACCAAGATTCTCCAGTTACATACATCAATATGGGAACCAATGCTGCGGACACAATAGATCCAGAGAGACCAATTTAGTGAAGCCTAATAATCCCCCAAATAGCAAAAACATAAGCCCGCAAATAATCGGAGATAATGCAACTAGTACACCTAAACCAGTTGCTACCACCACTACTACCTTTAAAACCCAAGGAATAGTGACCAGTTATGTCCAACCATAGCCAAAATACCACTCAAAAATCATATACATTGATTTAATGAAGAAAATAAAAGCACTCTAATAGCACCCTTCAAGGGCATCACAGAAAAATACAGGAAGTGCTGCTTTTAATCCAATGACGCTGATAGGTATTAGTAGACTCAATATTTTTAGAACCATACAAATGGACATCTGTATTAAAAAACAATTTACCGATAATAAGACTGCTTAGGTAGAGCCAATTATATAGGCTAATAGTGCATATCCCAATATGGACATCAATTCAACCACCATTTTCACTCTTATCCTTTATAACTATTAATCTTCATCTCGTGTTTTTACCACGAAGAACTAATCGAATTGAGTCCCTTCTGAATCCAAAGCTTATGCTAAACGGTTTTCTAAGAAACTGCATATACGAGAAATGGATTAATTCCTGGTTCATTTACAAACAGTATAAAAGTTGGGTGTTTAACACTAGCTTGTGTCATATAATAAATTTTCGAATTCTGCCATTACGTGATGGAAACGATTTACTGTTTGAGCATCTGTAATAACTGATCGATAAAGTACCTGTAGAAACATCGACGGTATTGTTGTTCAGATACGAATTTAAGCATATCCGCTAAACGGATGCATGCATGCTAGTTAATGCAGAAGCAAATAGAACTGGTGCAAATTGCAAGAAACCTAATTCATCGTAAATGTCTTCAGTATAGCGCAATGTAGTCTTATCATCCTTTTCCACAAAGATCCCCATTTGTTTTACAAATAATGATAACACCTCTACCAGCTTCATAAGCATAACCAGCAATGTTCTGTTCCTGTAACGCCATCAACGCCATCTAAAACGAGAACTACAACATCTGGATCGGTCTACAGAACGAAGAGAACGAACGATACTATAACGTTCAACAGCTTCGATCAATTTTAGCTTTACGACGCATACCTGCCGTATCAATAAGAATAAATTTTTCGATCCCCATGTTTCCAATGGCATCGATAGAATCCCGTGTAGTATTCGCCACATCAGGAAACGATAACACGATCTGACCTAATAAAGCATTAGTTAGAGATGATTTACCTAGCATTAGGACGACCAATAATAGCAACATGAATGGTATCCTCTTCATCTACATCTGTTCCTACTGGTGGAAAATGTTTAACCGTAGTCATCGAATAAATCACCTAGGTTCATTAAATTTTAGCAGAAATACCAATGGGATACTAAGCCCAAATTATAGAATTCGTAAATATTAGCTTCTGGTTAACACTATCAATCTTTATTTTCTAACTAATACTACAGGTCTGCCACTAGTTCTGAAAATATTAGCAACCTCTCTGTCGGCAGGTACAATTGCTGTCACCATCTACCACAAAAGAATTACATCAGCTTCTTCAATGGCAAGTTCTGCTTGAAGTCTCATCATCTTAGGAATAACTATGACTATTTTCTGTAACGAACCTCAATGCCACCGGTATCAATCATAGTAAATTCACGATTTAACCACTCTGCATCAAAAATAAAATTTACTCATCATGTAACACCTGAATGTCTTCTACAATAGAAATTCGCTTATTAACAATGGCATTAAATCAATGTAGATCTACTCTACATTTGGACACGGCCTACAACGGCTACTCAATGGTATGCCATACTTTCACCCTCATTTATAATATATATCACTTCATTTTATCATATTATAGGATTAGACTGTAAAAGGCTAATGAAGGAAAAACCTTGATTAGCTCTTTTTATAGATTCTGAATTATACTGAATTATTCAGCGTCTTCTTAGCTCTTTTAGATTCCATCAACTCAGTTAAAGCTCAGAGCCCAATTTCTTTTCATCTTTGTTAAGAGAAATGATTTTAACTTCAACTTCTTGACCACGGTTCAAATAATCTTCAACTTTTGCAGTACGTTGTTTTGTAATCTTGAGAAATGTGAAGTAAACCTGAATATCGTCGTTAACCGCACTGAATGCACCGTAAGCTACCAAAAACGTACTACTTTACCAGTGATAACATCACCAATATGTAAAAAGTTTCTTCAGCAACATCCCACTGGGCTCTTAGTCAAAAGCTTTTAAGGATAAGGATAATTTGTTGCTTTCAGCGTCGAAGGATTGTAATTTAACTTCGATTTCTTGACCAACGGAAGAACATCTTCCACTCTTTTTGATGCCAAGAAAATGTCAGAGATATAGAAGTAAACCCTCAATACCACCTGATATCTACGAATGCACCCATATAGGCATAATTTTACGAACGATACCTTTATAGTTTTCGCCTACAGTAATGTTTTTCAATGCTTCAGCTTAATTTTTGCTTTGACGTTCCACTTCAAGTACTGCACGACAGGAAAGAACCAAACGGTTTTTCTTTTCATCGATTTCTAAGAACTTTTTGCTTCGAATTCAGTACCAACCAAGTTGTCCAAAGATTTTACGAAATGCACATCACCTTGGGACAATGGAATGAAACCACGATGGATTTTACTGTTACCACTAAGCTCGCTGGAATAGCGTCGATACCTTTATACATACGATAGGCTCGTCTTTTTCTTGAGCTTCGACAACATATTGCCAAATCTTCATCTTTAGCCAAAAACGAGTCATGGAAAGATAAATAGGATTATCTTCTTTGATGTGGTCTCATGATAACTGCTTTAATTTCATCACCATTTTTCAAAACACATCTTTGCAGAGTTTGGTGCTGGATAAGAAATTCAGTTCTATCTCAAAATTGCTTCAGTTTTGTAGCCAAAAGATACCCATGCGCGTTCATCTTCTACTTGACTACTTTGACCCTTCTACAACATTTCCTTTTCTTAAATTCTTCTTGACCTTCTGCTGCTAATAATTCTGCAAAATCTTTCATTGTCTCAATGACCTCCTTAATAATCCAGTCGGGAGTCGATGCTCCTGCTGTTACTCCTACCGTCTGTACTCGTTAAAGACCATTCCAGTTGTAATTCAGTAGAGAGTTTCAATGTGGTGAGTCATACATCCAACGTCACGACAAACCTCTGCACAATCGGTTTGTATTGCCGCTATTCTCTACCTACCACAATCATAAGATTCTACATTACGAGCTAATTCAACAGCAGAGTTTTGTCGTTCCTGTGTTGCATTGCAAATCGTTTTTGAAAATCTTAAGATTCTTAGATCCTACTATCTCTATTATACTTGTAAATTTGAATTGTGAAAAAGGTTGTTTGTACAACAACACCCATCAACAATTTGTAGTTTTAAGTGGATTCTTCATCTTCGATGATTATTCCTTCATTATTAGCCCATAAATTAATGCTATCTGACCTCAGGATGGTCACCTAAAATAACAAGTGTCATCTCATCTTCTATAACAGACTTAGCATCTTGTTGGGCCTTTTAACATGTGGACAAGTTGCATCTACTATATTAAGCCCTTTATTTTCAGCCTCTTCATAAATGGCCCTGGTCCCACACCATGGGATCGAATAATCATAGTTCCTGAATCAATATCAGAAACTTCATCAATAGGTTTCACACCTTTACTTCAAGTCGGCCTCACTACCTGTGGATTATGAATGATTGGTCCTAAGGTATAGCTTTTTACCAGCCCCATTGGCTGCCCTCATCTGCCATTTCCACAGCCTCGTTTTTACACCATAACAAAAACCATGGTTCTCTCGCGTAAATTATTTCCATAAAGTCTCCTCTACACGATTTTCATGATACGAATCAATCAGTACGTTGTATTTCAGCCTTTACAACATCATTAACGGCATTACTAGCTTCCAGGTGGCCTTTCGCTTTTTCTACTGGGAACCTGCTTTCCAACAATACAAGCTACCTGCCGCGTATGTCGGTATCAGTAAGAACCCAGTTTATCGCAACTGGTACCATACTCTAATACTCTGTGCGCACGTAATAGCATAGTTATGTCAGCATGTAATCGGGCTAAGTCTCATCACTCTGACGATTCCTTCCGCAAAAATACTCTGGCTACTCATGCCATCTTTTACTGAAGCCTCGTAGCATGTCGGAATTGCAACTTTATTCTATAGCACCTCTATTTAATGGGAATGTACTCAACGCATGTAAAGCAGATAAATTTAGAAATTGGATTTACAAATAACTCTTGTTTTGCTACAAAATGGCCATGCCTCGGAAGAGCATAGCCACAAACAAGTGGGACTCATTATTACTCAAGGTTGATTTTGGAACGATTGACAACAGGGCCTCTCCATAGGGAAGTTATCCTCGACCATATATTTTGGCCACATCCAACTTTGTACGCAAACTAGCTGTACGCTCAAAAGCCAGGCGTAGATATTTTATTCATGTCTCAATCTGCTCCTGCACAGGCGATGTAAAATATAAGCTACTGTCTCATCAAATGTCAGCATTACTGAATCTACCAAAATAGCATCTTCTGGACCTGGAATCCAGAACGGGGACTCTTTACGAGTCTTTGGTCCCATCTTATCATGCCAGCACAACACTAATTTACTTGCATCTCTGAAATGACTTTGCTCATTAGTTGCACCTTTTAACCTTTCTAAGTAACGGCGCATAGCTCGCGTCTCAAACTAGATGCAGTCAACAAATCTTTTAATTCCGCATTAGGTAACACGATAGACCCGATATCACGACTATTCCAGAATAACGCCACCAACCGGAAGCCATCGCCTGTTGTCGCTCAACCATAGCATTGACGAACCCTTTGTAAGATGCAATGGTTGGAAACATTTTCTATTGATTTCGTGTCGAATATAGTCTGTTATATCTTCACCACGGCACAGACCTTAAACGCTGCATCAGTAGTGGTTCCATAGTCAAACTCCAAAGAAGGTAATCAAAGGGCTTCACCGCTTTCGATTGACACCTCAAGATGTCTCATGCAACAGCATGAAGTGTAACAGGGCACAAAATAAGAGCAAGCAGCACCCGTATCAATATAAATATTGCAATTCCTTTGCATACCACCTTTGAAATACTTTCACTTTTACTACAGCACCAGCAGGTCCATCGTGTAGCAAGCAATCTTTATGGAATCATTACATCCCTCAGTCTTCGCTGTGAACACATGCAGCAGCCATGCATAACCAGTAGGAAAATGCAGCTTCTTGTAAATTATAGCTGTAAAAGCATCTATATCAAGTACCACCAGCACCGTATAAAACTTCACTAATTGGTAGATTCCAGTAGTTTTGGGATCGAAATTCTTTTAAAGAAATACCACCAGCTGTTGCTGATAGCCTCCTCAACAGGATTTAGAAGCCTCTTTAAATAGTTAATATATTGCGGCGTTGTACACATGACAAAGTTGCATGGACGTTCTTCCTTAGTATTTTGATTTTATCGATTTAGCTCTGACCCAACTATAGCTCAAGGAAATGATACGGGATAGGATTTGCGCACAGAATCCTTCATGCCATTGTAGCTAAATTCGTTTCTCAGAATACAAATCAAAATCCTTCCGTAATCGTTTTTCATCAAAACCTCAGCAGCCACCGCAGGTTTTCGAAATTAATGGAAACCTGCAATGGGTGCTGTCTTACGCACTAGCTTACCTCACTGTATGACTCAGAGATAAAATAGTTGGCCCAGTTACACCCAAAATGAGGAATGCCATCATTCTGCCAAACATTCAGCTCTGTACTCTTTCCTGTAGACACCATAGATACCTCTACATTACGTAAGCTACATGTCTATAATATCTCAATACCAAGACTCTTTCTGTAAATAATGGTGCACTAGTGATGGACGTAGTGTCCGTAATACTCATGACCCACACACTCTGCGCCAAACGATATCCATCACCAGTAGCTGTCACGGATATGATGCACCACTGGTAGCAATGATGACAGCCCCACAAGCACAGGGACTCTTTAGTTGTACACATACATCTCGTTACATGCATTATCTTTGTAACAATCTTTGTAACAGCTTCATTTAAAATGAACGGTAACATTGCATTTCTTCTTAAGCATCTTCTCATAAAGAGATTGCGTAATTTAATGTAGAGTCAGACTCTGGGAAACACGACCGCCTTTCTACCTTTAGTTTTAAACCCCTCATTCATGCAAAAGAGCTAATAAATCCATATCATAAAACGCCCATACAACCATATAAGAATTTACTGGTATTTCGGTGTATTTGACAACTGCTTTTATGAGTCAGCACCATTTATTATATTATAAACGTCCTTTACTGTGATAATCATTTTGCCCATATTCATCTCTTTCCGGTAGTTAATAAGATGAGCCCTCTCACGACCAGAAGTGACAACAGCAGCCACGAACCAAGCAGCACCGCCACCTACATAAATGATTTGTTTATTTTATCTCCAACGCTTTAAAGATTTAATCTCATGTTGAGTTAGTTGGGTCGGAAAGGCTCACCACGTTTTACACCACTCTAAGGAGCAAGCCACCATAAGGCAATATGCTCAAGATTGTAATAATATATCCCAAATGTTCAAACATACGATGAACCTAAGTGGTGACTGTTAAGGCTAATAGTAATTTCAACTTCTCAGTAGAACACCAATACGATCATCAAAAACTTAAGTCAACAATTGTTGCAGGAGATGTAACATCTCCAATGGAACACCATATCCAAATTACTTAAGACTAATCTTCTTGCACGGCCTTTATACGCACTCTGCATGTTTTTTCAACGCCTCAGAAGATGTGTTAAATGGAAGTTAACTCACCATCATTGTTAAGAGAAGAAACTTTCTGTATTCAAATCAAGTCTGCCTAAGCAGGATAAATTCGTTTCGTTCTACATAATCTAAAAACTGTTCTACGGCCTTGAGTATCTGTGGACAGATGTAATGAGACTTCAGTTTAAGTAAATAGACTGGTTTTTCAACAGCCAACAATTAAGACTATTTACCTTAACCTTATCTTTAGAGGATTTAATTTTTGCACGTGTAGTCTAAAGCTATTGACCATTAACTAACACTTTACCTTCAATCAGTTCTTCGTTTATGTCAGATACACCGCAATCCAAATAAATTTTGTAAACGTTCCATGTTATATCTCATCTATAATGAATGCTAATCAATATTTAATCTGTCACTTATTTTAATATCCAATTTTTACAAATCATCAATCGATGTTACACTAAAGTGTGCAAAATTCATCGGTAGTAATTTTATAATAGGGTCGTCCCACAGCATCCTTAAGGACCTAATTCCAGTACCAAAGTGCGAGGATAAATTGGTTTAATAACCTTATCACTATTTACGCCACGCACTCTTCTAATTTCCTTAGCTTAGTAATAGGTTGTTTATATGCAACACAGCCAATGCTCCATCACAGTAATTTGATAACTTATCTTTTACGAATATGACCTATATATCTAGAAGATGAGGAACGCCTATGTTAACTCCCGCTGCGGAAACACGTATGCGTATCCCTCCAGCTTCAATTAACTACTATTTTAACAGATTTCAATATATACTTCCAACCTCTTCTTTGAAAGGTCAAATACATTCATCAGAACATCGATTGATAAATGGCTTAGCAGCTGAAACAAAACCTAAATGCATAGCCTTCATGCCAAACCTCCTATAGATAAACTCACCGTCTATACTGGACTGGTGCCAAAAATATCCTCTGATCATAATTTGAATCAACTGTCAGCGCTTTAATAACCCTAAAATGTTTCGGCAAAATCAAACATACCACCTTTGATCATAGTTTAGCAATCAAGTCTCTGACCGTTCACCTCTACGAGTTACCTACTAGATAAAGAGATACAAATCAGTATCCTAGACCAAGGCGCACTTTCTCAACAGTTACTTGTGGCACCTTCACTGGACCCCTTTTCTACAGTACGATTTTAACAGCAGCATAAAAATATCATATAACTTTGTAAGCCTCCAAGATTACAGCCATTCCAATCCCAAAATACCTGTCTCCCCAGGACGACCAAATACTAGACCCAATAGATGCCTCCATAAGTGCAAATGATGGAAATCTTTAATCTTTTAAATTCCATGTTTCGCCACCAATCATCATCATTATGATCTTCTTATTTCCGGCCTGTAATCAACTTTAGGTAATAAATATTATACGAGATTCTATCTGCAATAATAGCCATTACAAGAAATTCACTTACTATAATTAGAATATCAAATGATTCCAATTATCTAAATATTCCAAATATTGACTTGTAATTTTAACAATAGAATATCAGCAATTTCATCTTAAGGCCAATTAAATGTAAGAGTAAATCGAGTGGTCCCCAAATACATCGTTTATAATTATAGTCCTCATGAATCCCCATCTTATTATATTTCCTATCTCTTGAATTTAGCACTATAATGAATTCAGATTTCTTCTATGCCTTGTTATATATAATTGTATTTTTTTATTGTTCTCTCATTCCTATTAAATAAAGAATTTCATTAGTATAGTTTATTTGAGCCCAGAAAGGCATTTATAGCCGTTAATAATGGTGAAAGAACTTCCGCAACCCATATTACGTCTTGGGGATTATCAGATTGTGTTCTATATTGTACTTTAATTTATGAACCTATTACACTAGGCCTAGATGCTAAGAGATATTATTTCAGAAAATATAATGGTTGGTTTATTTTATTCCAATATTTTATGAGCTGTACTAGATTTTCATTTGTCCTTATCGGTTATATTTCAGAGGTCAGCTATGGGGGATTACATCTGCCTTATTTCATTGGTCAAGGAAATTCTATATTTTTGCTGAATTTAAGTAATGATTTCTTGGTTTACCCCACTTATGGACTTCAGGTATCTAATATTTAATAACCCAAACAGGACGTTTTCAAAATAATCGTCCGCTATTGCATTTATTTGGCTACTCACACTAGCTTTCTAATCTCTGGTCTAAATTAATATATGACTACGTAAGTACTGCTTACCTGCTGTTTGCATAGCCTCTATGACCAATCCTGAGGAATACTAGGCTTCTAAAAATGCAGCAGGCATCCTTGGCCTCATTACAGAAGACGATTAATCGTTCATCCTATTCCCATATTGCGTAATCTGGTAAGAAACGTAGTTGAACCAATATACAACACGTCCATTGCGTTTGTAAGTGTACTTGTCGCCTCTATGGTTGCTCTCTAGTATAAGTACCTTTATTTATTTCAAACTTGTATTATCGCCAACTGACTGCAGTGTAATTATGTAAAGAAATGCAACAATATAAATGACAATCACTGTATTGTATTCGACTTTTAATTTGATACATCTGATACAGCTAAGAAAACACCGGCCAAAATAATTATTCTTTATTATAGGGGAATCTGCTCATGATTATATGAAAGCATATAATCTGAATCTCCTGCATGATGATACACCTTGGGCAAAAGAAGATAAGGAAATCAAATAAAGATTTTATCTTCTACACGTTTATTCTCATATGTACAAATGGTACCAACCTTAGAACGAGCTCTTCTGAACGTAATTATAATGATTCGTCCACTTTTAGACTTACTAACATTCCTAGATGCTAAAAAGCTGTTGAAGTACATCTCATTAGAATTGGTGTATTCGCATATATATTATTTCCTTTTGAAGTTGCAAACATGATTCTCACTAATATCTGATTTTGATTTATACGATGAAGCTTTTATTACAGAGCCATTAAAAAATGTATCCCAGAAAAATAATTTGTATATATCCTAGTATTATGGGTAGTCGTATTATTATAATGATTATCTAGAGTTAAAATGGAAAGTCCAATTTGATGGTATTGAAGCCTATGAAGTTAGGCCAATTATATATGGATTGTTATTAACAGATTTGTATATATGGAAAGATAATTTAAATTTGCCATGTATTTTTCCGACTATAGAAATGAGTAGTCCATAATCTGATACCTTGATTTTGTGATGACTCATATCCGTTCTGGATTTATTTATCCCCAATATCGTGCTGCTCACTCCTCAAACAGAAAACGACATTAATAAACTAAGAACAACAAATATTTTTACTAACGATTCATTACATGATACCTTAGTAGGACTTATGTATGCACCAAACAGCCGCGTGTGATAAATCGTAGACTCTTTAGTAATGATGCATATCAATTTAATTTACAGAACCTTACTACCACAGTGAATACTGTATTTCATTAAACGCATCCTGCAAATCAGGTAACATCGTTGCAAGCGACGATTAACCGTCAATCGTCGCCGCATGGGAGAATCGGTGTTTTCTGTGTCACCTATATGATTTTCAATAAATCTGTAGTAACACCCATTTCCAAGTATGCCAGAAAGGTGCTATCATAAAATCTCACCACAGCCACAACTAGCTTAGCCTTATACAGGCCTCATAATATTATCTTGTAATAGCGACGAAGCACTTTGACAAATTTTGTTACATCTATACCTATATTATTAGATTGCGTTTCGCCCACGTCTGTGCAGGGGTCTAGGCGTAGATAATCCGCCTAAATATCGGACAAATTGAACAATATACTGTGACTGAATACATTCTAATTCATCTATTCTATTGTCTTTTTCCATCATATCAGCAGTGAAATACACAGACATCTCACTAATTAGGGTAAATTAGTTTTCATGTTTAGCCCCTGAATCGATAGTGTATAGTATAAAAAGACTTCAACCAGTTAGCCTGAAGAGATCGGAATTGTCCGCATGGAGCCGCCAACGACGATCAAGTCCAGCAGGCCCGCCTGGTTCCAAAGCACCGGCATGGGGTAATGACAGGGAGGCGGCACCCAGAATCGAACTGAATAAAGGTTTGGACTTCTGCCTACCGCTTGGCCAGCGCGCAAGGAGCGAAATGGTGATCTTGAACTCCTGACCGTCTGGCAAGGCGGTGCCCAATGCTGAGTCATTCCGTGATGTACATGGTGCCCAGATAGAATCTGAATCGTCACACGGATTTTCAGTCCGGCCTCAACACTGAGCTTACCGGAGGCTGGGAATGGCGACCCCATCAGATTTGAACTGACGATTCAAGCGATAGGGCGACATGTTAACTGCTATACCTGACGGGCCAACCCGTGCCACTTGGTTGTATATCGTTATTGAGTTTTGTCAATACTATATATTAAAAATTCATAATGAAGTTTTTTTCATCTCCCAAAATATAGTGCCATTCACAGTTCCGGTTCACGAATAATGCATTATCGAATCGTATATTTATCAAGACTTTTATGTAAATTTATCTGGGTAGCATTACTATTAGGAATATATTACTATTACCTACATTTTGTTTTAAATATAGAATACCGGTAAATAAATGATTTTCGATTGCAAACAAACCGATCCAGCACTATGTCCCGGTAAGGAGTAAACATAGAATTTGAAAGGACTTATTTCTATGAACCCTCATGTAATGAGATACATTGTGTAAATATTTTCTTTTTATATGACGCCAGGACGACGACGAATAAGTTGTAATAACGTGCAATACTTTTAAAAGGCAGGAATTTTGAGACGTTCCAGATTTTATCGAGAGCAGACATATGTCGTACGACTATGTGTCAATATAACAGCTTACCTAAAGGTATCCTAACCATATCAATAGCGTCGATCAGAAACCAGGCTCACAGAGGAGTAGGTTATCTGTTTTAACACGTAATGGTTTTATGTTTCAGTGACGCTCTTTATTATCCTATATACATGCTTCCTTCATAATAAACTCGCCATATGAGAATAAAGGAATTAGAACTGCATCGCCTTTGTCACATCCTTTTAATAAAATAACCTTCCTAAACAGAAGCAGTCTAAATTGTAAATAATTCCAGATTGCTTAATAAATATATCTATTAGAAGCGATAATCTGGTACCATCAGGCAAGATAGAAAAAGTGACTGTTAGGACTGTAATTAGCAAAAGCTAAACCTAGATTACTTGAATGTTGTTATAATTTGTAGTCACTAGTAGACAAACCAAATGTTTGGTATAAAGAAAATAGAAATATATAAACTATAAAAATATAAGAATATGAAACTGTCTGAATCCATTTATCAGTATTATTGATTCTGTACAATTTGAACCATAGTCAGGATGTATAGACCTACGCAACAATACTACCTTTGATTAGAATAATAAGTCAGGAATAATCTTAAATAATTCCTGTAGTAGAACCAATGGCAACCGCCAAAAGTTGTGATAACAGACACCTGAGCTGCATATGTCAGTAAATCACAATCTGTTACAGCAAGCGGTACTACCTGTTTGAATAGAAACCAAAGTAAAATGCAAGAATTAAATAATCTGCCTATATGAGTAGCTTCGGACGGATATAAAGCTGGCAAATGTATAAGAATACCTAAAGCTAATACGAGCCAATACATACGGGTTCCAAAGTCAGAGAATAATGCAGAAAACTCTCATGAATTACGTTGTAATATATGTTACACCAGTAATAATCACATAAATAAAGAATACTACATAAATATAGTTATCATCAGAGTAAAGTTCCAGCTTGTAGTCGGTGTTAACTTCCATGAATAAAAAGCATAATTTAAAGCATTAAAAGGATCTATACTCAAGCCACAACATAATAAACAAATTATCGTAACATAAATATGAGGTAGAGACCATAATTTGGGAAGCCATTGATTGTATATGCGGCATACTACACTCATTAGGGACGGATGCTCAGTGATTGAAAAGTGGCCAAATTAGCACCCAGGTTATGTAAGAATGACAAAAATTAGAAACGATAATCCTATATACCACCTATCCAATGCATTAACTAATGCTAAAGGATAAAAGTTTTAGGTGCCGATCGACATCATATAATTCCAGGTTTCAGAAAGCAGAACTCCTTGAAGAAGCTTCAAAATAATGGCATCTACAGGATTAATGAGAATACCAGACATCATAAAAATAGGAACCAAGGTAAATAGTAGAAAGCTTTCACGCAGATGCAATCTACGAGAAAGTTTTAACATGCAAGCTAAAACTTTTACTTTGATGACTATTAGCAAATCAACAAAACTTGCTAATCCTGATATAGTAGCTGTAACAGCAAATGACCAATATGCAGTTCAAAGATATAATGCTATATATGAATGTAGTATAGAGTTCCAAAGATAGAGTAATTTCACCAAAGACATGATAATTTAGACATAGCAACCCCACAACAAATAGTTTAATAATTTATAACTGACTCGCAACAAATAATACAAATATGGTCCCTACTAAATCTCAGACACACGCGGCATAATAGTTTTCATCAATCATGGAGTATAACTCTAAATATGTATGTAATAGAAGGAATATCCCAAGTTGTTTGCTCACATCAGGATCGATCCGCAATAAGAATTCTAAATGGATCTGTAGCCTTTACCACTTGAAGGTTGAAAACTGACAACGCCTTCACCACTTCGTAATTTCTTGCATTTAATCTGCCGTCACAGTCTAGAGAAATAGCAATAATCCCTTTGGTACTTGTTCCAATAATATAATGTATATCTGACGACCTACACGAATAACAGTTTTAGGTATGCCCATATGCTTGCCCACTTCAAAGCAATAAAAGAAGATTCGGTTTATCGTCATCTGTGGAGCAAATGATAACATCACATTAGCCACTTTCTGGGTTTCTGGAGCAAATCAAAATCAAAATTAACGCCATTGATAATAATTGCTTTTATCCACTTGAGCAGCCAAGGCTCACCGCTCGACATCCTTTCTATAACCTTAACTGCAGTTTGATTTTTCTAATACAAAAGATTTCACCTAACAAGCCAGCACCCAATGATACAAAGGTCAGAGGAAAGGCCGCATGATTAGAAAACCATTGTTGTTCAATGCACCAACGCCATCTTGCTCTTAGAAAGAAAAACACTATCATTAGGTGAATTTCACCACAGAGGTATAATCATTTCGCCTGCTGCAATATACCAACTAACAAAACCCCTTCTGAAAAAGTTAGTCTTTCAACGTCGGACACGAGAAACACCATTAATCCAACCTATCAAACGTACAGAACCTTGACCAAACTCCCCACATCAAGAGCAGACAGGCCCAATACATGAAGTAACTTGAGTGTAACTATCTCTGATTGATGAATAACCAACATCAGAATCTGCGCTTTCATTGTGCTATCCATATTTCAGAAGGATATTCGTATCTCTAATACGAGCTACCGGATGGAACACCAGCCATCCTATTACCGTATAGATAAATATGGTCTACTTCCATCAGAGTCGGTAACGGCAAGAAACATGCCCACACTGTGACACGACCTCTGGCCTACGAATTGTAATATCGCTACCATTGCCACAAACAAAATAAGTAATATCCAGTATATTGAATTATGAATCCGTCTGGAACGTATCTAGATATACATCATGACTATCCTGGAACCAAATCTTCACACAGAAGAATATCCAACTTTACCCAGTAAATCTATCATAACAATTTCTAGTTTAGGTCTCTTTGTCAGTTGATGGTGTCCATTCTTTCCTGTTTTCGTTAATATGTCCATCCATCTCCTTGGACCATATTATTTGTCCCATCAAATGACCAATAGCATGTTTAAAATGCAGCTTACTGATATTAAATTTATCTTTAATCAGCATTGCTGATGACTCATCACTATAAGGTATTTTACCACCTCACAAAAGATATTCCATACACTGACCATCAGATACCGTCAGTTTTCTTTTTTGAGAAGTATTAGAAACATTAATAATATCTATCGTCACGTTTAAATGTGAATGTGGCTTCTACCATTTCCAACATTTAGTTTTCGTCATTTGTGAGCGATGCAAAAGTAAATCCATCGCTCTTGAGTAATGAAACACATCACTGAAGTCAAATTATAAATAGCACTACTAACGGTTGCCCCACAACAGCTTCCTGCAGCTATTTCATACACGGTATTTCATCATCATCCATCGATACAAGTTTACAATAATTCAGATTTATCGGCATAGAGTTTTACCTACCTTTCCCGACTTGTGGTCCACATGCATTTCATGAGGCATGAAATCCTCGTTCAGTACTAACCTCATTAAACATCCAAATTAGTTACATTAATAAATCTCAATATAACCAATTTATCCCATCATAGCTGGTAACGTACGGCCGTCAAACGCCCGGTCGCACTGTTCAGGTACCACACCAGCTACATATTATTCTCTAAAAGGAACACGCTCAGCGTCATTCCAAGGCTTCAGACCATAAAATTACTGAATTTCACTATTGCCAAACACATGGGCAAATGATGTCACCGAAGTCTAGAAACCCACCTCACTTACGATAACTCTACGATGAAGCACCAATACACTCAGCCTGCAACATTTCAATCTGGATCAGCACATTTTGAGATTGCTTAATGTTAGCACTATAATTGGTAAAAATAACGTTTAACATAGGAATAGTTTTCTAAATCTAAGATTTCAATATGTCGACCTTTATCAAAAAGCCGCTTGTGCAAGTGGATAATGCATGTTTAATCGCTTCTTTGTTCTAATAGTAGGTATGTAGGTATCCTATTCTACTCTTTCTTTTCTGCTTCTGAACCCGGTTCACTTGGGTTTAGCCTTGTGCCTGTTCCGATCTGCCAGCAGCAACCTTTTCCTTTGTTGCTATAGATACAGACACAAATTGACTCAGACATCTCAGTGGAGAATTGTTCCCAGTTAATTTAAGCCAAACGCTGTGTGCTCAGCAGGATTCATAATGTTGGTAAACGATATTACCACCTTCCTTTCACCAGGCAAAATATAAAAATGAATAATGACCCTTTCAGCCTGATTAATGGAACGTATCAACCTTAATGGCATCCTATGGAAATATTACTTATACGGCCCATAAACGCCAAATATGCCAAGCTTTAGGTTAGAAAATCGATCTTTGCCCACAAGCCAACCCAAAGTTTTAGAAACGTCTCCGTCGCTGGGCACATTTCATTAAATTATCATTATGTTCATCAGCATATCTCAAACAGGCTAATGCTTATCACTATCTAAGTTTTGATAGCCCTGACGCAAGTCGATATCCTTATTCCTTGTTTAGCATCAAAGATAATCATATTTTTCACATAAACCGTCGATCACCTAATACACCACTGGCTCTTTCTGAGTTGCCTCTGTCAACAACAACATAGGCGAACACTGATATGAAATATATCCTACTACGGCCTTGTTAGTTCAATACTACCATCCGCATGTTAATGATTTAATATGGATACAGATTTTATCCTTACTTTCCAATCTACTTATTAATAGCCAGGAACACTGATTATATCCATCGCACTGTATCTTATATTATTAGATACGAGGAAATAAATGAATCGGCTTGACTCGGATTATTTTTTATCTTTGCCAACAATCATCATATATAAACAGGCTTTATCTAAAGCCTGTTTGCTAATTGACTGTATCAGCATGTTTTGGCTCACTAGATTCCAGTTAGTAGCTGCTGCACTGTATTAGTACAGATAAACGCACCAATTACTATACAGGGTCTTCAAACTTATACAAACCGATAAGACAGTACACATAACGGCAACTACCAACGTCCTCACTGAACCTTGACTTTCCATCTGTCCTCTCGACGCCTTCTACGTCGACGGGCATGTAATTTTTTTCTGAGTTCATCCAATATTGCACCTCCTTTTTCAGGCATGGCCAGATCATTACGGTTGGTGAAGAAAGTGAGGATAAATTTGAATCTAATTATCAATTAAATGATGCATGCATTTCAAACTACATAATACACCAGCATCTAAAGCATTGTTCTAGAAAATAATCGAATATCATTTTACACTAGGAAATTTACGATTCGGTTCAATATAATCAGCTAGGAAATATAATTTTATTCAACTTTGACATATTTCTTCCCAGTAGCGAACGTATAGCCTCCAAAAATATCCGGATTTGCTTAAGTAACTATATTGAGAGTTAGTCAAATCTATTCCAGCTAAACCATGTAGCAAGGCACCATGAGGTAGTATATCTTGGTCATAAGGCAAATCTGTAACTAAATCATACTTAAGAGAGTGAACTCTTTAGCACAATTATAAAGAAGCAATGAGCATCCTCAATATTTAATTATATTTTACAATATATAGCAGAATTTAATTAAGCACCCAATAAGCATAAATGTTTAATAATTTATTAGATAAATCGGTTTCATCTCTTTACATCCACCTATATTATTCTTCCATAAATATCATCATATTTCCCATAAATATATACCGAACTACATTTAGGCAAATATAGCGCACCAAGCATCCATGGCGAATTCATCACGTAAATAAGTAGCAGATAATGCATTCTGGTACATCTATTAAATGAATCTTATCATGAGCTTGAGTCCTAACAACCCAAGGTGGTAACTATAACTTGAGTATCCATCGATTTCATGGCACCAATAGCGGATACTATTTCAATAACCATCAATAGTACCAATCTAAAATCCTACTGTATCTAAAGAAGGATAAAGAAAACTCCAACAGAGTCCCTATATATTTTTTTGAAATGATGAACTGTATCATTAGGTAGAAGGCCCTTCTCACGACGCATTTCACATCAGATATTTCAAAATATGGATTACCCGTTACCGCGGCAGCAGCGGGTCATCGCATATCGATGCTTTCAGATCAATAAATATCATTATGTTTATGAGGAGGAACATGCAGGAACAAAATAACCTATCTAAATAAGTTTCCCTATGACCCTGAACTGCAGACGTCCCAAAACAATGGGATTGAAAGTTCCATTATACCCAGTGCCTTATTTCTACCATATAAGCCACCCCATGACTATAATGCAAATCATGATAACAATGTACTGCTTTTAGCATGATACCACTCATAAGAACCTTTGGAGTCTGTATATAATGAGGTAAGTTTCGGCCAATATTATAAGCGTATCACGAACGAATTTGTCTCGTACTAAAATATGTAATATTTAGTGATGTTACTGCCAGTCATTGGACCACGAGCATGAAGCTTTTGAGCAATGCAATTTGCACTCAAACCAAATTAAACCATCTGTAAAATGAGAAGTACTATGATATACAGTTGAACAATCTATAAGATCTATAAAACAAGCTGTGATGCAACATCATCTGTAACAATGTGGCTTCTGAATGATGTGTTGTATAACGATTAATATGTGAAATAGCGTCGTCCAGAAGATGAAACAATGTCAGATTTAAATCAAAATCGTTATATTCTGTGCTAAAAGAATGTTCATCAACAGCTATACTATGCTATTTGTAACACCTCAGGCGTAATTTTTAAGAATGGTTACGATGAGACGCTAATTTTTTTTCTGAAGCTACCAAAATTTTGCAACCTTCATGAACAAGTAGTGTTTCATGGAGTTGCCAAACTGAAGGACGTTGTACCCAGCATTTACAGCCATATCAAGGGCCATCCTAAGATCGCAATACATCAACATAGGTGCGAGAAATACCATTCCTGCTCTAACAACAGTATCCACTATCCTGCACAACACGTTGAATTAAACCATACCACTCACGCGGGATAATCACATCGATATACCGATGCTGTTGCACACACCATAGCCTACTTATCTGCTACCTACTAATTGGATAGCCAATCGAGGTAAACTGGTGCTCGCTGCCATCTGGTATAATGGAAACAATAATCTGATTTGTATTGAGCCTCTTACCAATTTTCGCAAAATAGTGCATTAGCGAAGTTTCCGAAACATAGTGCACCAGCATTCATAGTCAGCATTTGACGCGCTTCAAAAATAATAATGGCACACCAAAAGGAATGGCCTTCTTTTCTATGGGCGAAGTCCATTTCATTCATTTATACTTTCTAAACAGAGCCTGCTAGAGATGCCAACCGACTGCTGGAACACCTCTGCCATTTGTTCAATATGTATCTTTTATAAAAGTAACGATTGTTATCGTGTCAGGCATCATATCACGGGCAGACTTACATTCATGATTAGCCTCTAAGATACGATCTGTATGTAAGTATTAAAGCCTAGAGCCATTGCATTTAAATACATCACGCTGAGGCCTCTGCAACCGTTGTAATACGCGATGCTCAGTGATCTGTCATGAGCTTTTTAAAGATTGATTCATGGCAACCATGCAGCACCATCAATGAATACACAGATTATTTCTAGAATAGACTTCCAAATTGAAGCCGTATTAATTTAGCACACGCAATATCCTGCATATGACCTTTAATTTAACGCTAAATCTGATGAACTGTAATTTACTAAACCACGAGCACCTTTGCCATCATACAGAATGGATACAGTATCACCACAGGTTCAAAAATGCCATCTAGCAGAAAATGATACCCACAAGAATACTACACCCTTATCCAAAACGCACTAGTACAACCATTATCAATAGTAATAGAACTACTTAAATGCCTGTCAATACGCAACCCAGTGATGTTTTAGAAACACTGATCATTAGCACAACAATGTACTCATGTCTTCACTGTTACAAACTCTGCGTAAAGAATCATCCGATCTCCACCAGTGATAACTGTGAATACCTGATATGTCATATGAGCCGCTTTTATTTCTTTGTATACATACCACCAGTACCTATATCAGATCCAGTACCAAATTTGCAATTTTAGGGAGTAGGTTTCATCGGTAATCAATGAACTCCTGATTGCTGTTTCCGGACTGCGGCGGATTTGCCGTATATAAATCCAGCATCTATATATCAGATAAAATAATTAATACATCTGCCCCATTGATACTCAAGCAGATAATGTATCATTACCCATTTTATATTCCCTACCGCTGCACTATTTCATTGATGATTGAATTATATGGAAGTAATAAAGGCGTGTTATTACAACCAAACAGCTATGACGAGAGGCAATTTATCCTCCTCTTCGTCAATAATATTTGAGCCACCGTTCCCATCGACATCTTCGAAAACATACGTCTGCTACATATGAATTAGTACATCTTGACCAACTGTATGTAGAGGCTTGACGCAACAGCATCTCTTGGGTTTTTTCAAACTTAGTGGAGCCAACTCAAATTAGTAGGTTCTGAGAAACAAGAATAACTCTTTCCTGGTTATGATCGATAATTGATGGACTAATGTTCAACTGTTCTAAATTTAAATGACCATTTGGGTAACAGCATGCTCCCACTTTGCTAACAATGCGTGAAGCATTCTTAATGCATTCTCTGTAAAACGTTCCTGCGGGCGGAAAAATATACAATTATTAGGTAATATAATTCTAGGTCTTTAGTTTATAAAGAACACCGTTAAATCCGATAACTTGCACCACTCCAGCACCGCTATCAGCCACCCTGGAAAATTTCTTTATCTTCAGGGCCATTATTGCCAGTTTAACCTTGATTATTCACGAGCCAATAATGCTGCCTGGTACTATCAATAACACTGTTTTCAATGCCATTTTACCGATTTGAATAACCACAAGTACAGTAGCTACAAAAGATCGTAAAGACGTTTTGTTTTCCGTCACATTACTCCTAGTCTCTGAATAAAGCGCTCAATACCAATTACAACCTACCGCTTCCTGGAGCATCCCTTTCACGCAAATTTATTATCCAACTCATAAAAATGCCAAATACGTTGGAAATGGTGGATCAGATTATCATCAAGATTTATTAATGCCATAAGGGGCGTCTAACATGTGTTTACCTGTAATATAAAAGGCTGCATTGCCGTTGATGGTGATGATAAATCTGTACTAGGTTTATTTCATACATAATGGTATCACTAGTAGTCGCACTCTAGGTCATTCAATTTTCATATATGTAATATGTTTGTCCAGCAAGTTCTGCAAACTTTCTACCACTTAGGAGGAGCTTAATTTCAGAATATTTCAGCAGCCTTATCTTCAAAATATGCTTTATTAGGGAAGGTATCTTCACTAAATACAAGGTCAATTTTATTATGCTGCAATCTGTTTTACTAGCCAATTTTCTTAGAATACTTACGTGTAACTTTTTATTGGCCAGGCATCAAACATTCTTAACCATTCTCCCATGCCTGAGGCATTGAGAATACAAATTCAAAATATTTGTCCGTTCTACATGGTGTAAGAAATTATGATCACAAGTCTCACCCTTCACTAGCCAATAAGACCAGGAATATCATTAATACAGTTACGATCACTAGAGACTGTAACAACGCCCAATACTGGTGTTAAGGTAGTAAATGATGCTGCTACTCTGTCAGCTTAGACCTTGCAAAATATCAGATTTACCACCAACGCTTGATAACGGGTGTGTTTCCACATCAGCCAACACTTCTGAACTCCCAATGCAAGCCAATGCCTTTCACCTGTCTACCTTTTTCAGCAAATGAAAATGATTAGGAGCTAGAAAGGAATCAGCATTACTTGCATGACCGTACGCCCTTAGCAATGATAAATGTATTCCATCATGTACTAAATCACAGAATACCACCAGATCCCTCATCCAACAACAGCAATTTAATGGTATATATAATTAAACCATCGGGTAATTGACTCATGCTTTATTGGCACTTTCACCATTGCCACCCTTTTGGAGCTTTAAACCGACGTTTATAACGGAAATCAACAAGGGAAAGAGTATTTTATCCGCTTTTTAAAAATTACATCTGCCTTGGCTACCATCGCCGCTGCTAGGTCCTATTAGGAAATATACTTTTCATTGCATTTGGAAATTGACATGCCATCTCCGCCACCCGCTTTAGCAAATACACGAGCGCTACTCCATAAAATATAATTAGCATCCTTTTCTGCAAAGTCTATTTCAAAAGTTCGGCTGCCTTTAACTTGAATATCTGCAATATTACCAGATGAGTAGCATCCCTTGTAATTTGTAATACAGTATCTGTTGAATACCAAAAGCCATTTACAACACGCATCATTTGGCGTATGGTATTTAGCAATCGTAATCTTAATAATTTCTGCTCAAAATTTGGATACACTTTGAACTGTACCCTACCACAATTATTTGCACCAACAGTGCCATGTTTATCTTGAACAGCACCGCAATAATCCCAGAAGCACCAGCAGACCCTTTATTAATAATAAGAACCACCATAGGCAATGCAAGTGATTCTACCTCTGACATAGAAGTTGCGCTTATTATCTCGTGCTGCAAAGGATACCAAATGTACCTCTCCGCATAATAATACTAGCTATATCCTGAGTAATTCATTTAATAATCCACCAGGGTTATCTCTGTAAGTTTAAGAATAAGTGAAGCCATACTTCAGAGTGTAAATCGATCATATTGTGTTTTGAAATCATCTCATGTGTGTTCAGCAACTGACTAATCCGAAATATATCCATGAATGCTCTGTCAACATTTTACTTTTTAATAGTAGGTACATAATTCTTCTTCTGTAACAGTATATACAACAATTGATTGTCATGTCTGACTACAATTGTTACATCTGTTCCACTGCCATGAATTTCGCCGTTGATTCTTCCAAATAGCTGTAAGTAGAACTTTGTATTCACACCATCTATAGATATACATGATTCTACTTTTGTCACCGGCCTTGTGTTGGTCAATATCAATAACAGACACGGCCTCTAGACCTTTAGGCCATGACCAAGCACCATGCCAACACCAGCATGGCACTGTGAAGTATGCCTCTTCTGAAGGGTTTTGAAATCTCCGCGTCTAAACAGACAGAATGTATTCTCCAAAGACGCAATAAGACTCCCCAACATCCTAACGTAAAAAGTGTATTCTGTTGATTGGTAACAACTTATAAAGGCTACATAACAGGCAAACTACAAAACGAGGTAAACCATATATGCATCCGATATGTACCAAAAACAAGGGAAGCCATTAATTACAAATAATCATACTATATATTTAATTAGTTGTAAATATAGTCTTTTAATATCATTCATTCTATAAATAACCTGATAGATCTATATGATCCCTGACTTCACGTAATTTCAAATGAAATGATGGCCCTTGCACTATTACCTGTACCTACCAGCATACGCTACTACTTCAATTTTTAGAAATAGACCATCATCCAATCGCCAGTTCAGAATTATAATATAAATGTAGATCCATTGCTGTTTTATCACAACAAATAAGACAGCCATATCCGCCCATCCAATGACCAAACAATAACACCAATTATCAGCGGTACAACAGGAGTGCCTCATCGACAATGCTAATATCAATACTGGAATGTAAATTGTGTTCCCAAACTGGGTGAACGTTGATATCCATATGGTGAAGTACCCACCAATCAAGCCACCGAATTCTCCTGTAATTTTGAAACCCAAGGAAGTATTAGTCTCGTCCTGCTGATTGAGCAGCTGTGAGTTGCTGCAGCACGAGCTATTTGTCGTCTTTTAATATAGACCACGAGTTTGATGAAGCATTATTCTTCAATAGCTTCAAATGTTTCATTGTTTGTGCTTTTTGAAGAACAATATTGTGTTCTGCCTTTCTGCCTCGTATCTCAGCTGTTTCAAAATATTTTTCTAATTCCATAACTTGGCCTCGGGATCTTCCTTCAAGCTTTTATGCTTCAACTTGAGTGCGTTCTTCTGATTTACCTTTCGGTTGGTTACACGGAACCACAATTTTTTATTACTTCTAAGCGATTTGCAAAATCATTTTCAAAACTTTAGATTCAATAACTACATCTAGTTAACTAAGACGGCCGTTGATAAACATCATGCACCCGTTTATAAAATACGCTCACGACCTCTAAGCGCTTTTGTGTTTCTACAACTGACGTTCATTTAGGAGTAATATCATTTTCATAGCCACCGTCAATCTGTATGGTAGGCATTTAACCTGGTAGCTTGTCGCAATTGCCCTCTATTTGACGTAAATTGTTCGATACACTACCGATGAAGTTTCTGCATCAGACTTTATAGCATTTTGTTGATTCACCTGTTGAATTGAATCTAACTGATCTGTTAACTTCACCTGCATTACAAAGGTTACAGTCCTTAATAACACTACTCCTGCAAGAAGGGCCGCCATGGAGATAGTTTTCTTTATCGTATACCGCTCATATGTTTCAATAGTACTTCTGTATGTATTGTTTTAACGAATGGTACCACTTATAATGCCCACAATGATACCACCAACATTTAAACAACTGGTTCAATTGATAAAAAGAATGGGAACATAGTACTAATAAGAATGCAAGAGAATCAGATATTTCCATAAAGTTATGAAATGATAAAACCTCCTCACACAACACTGCAAATAATAGTCGTTGCCTACAACATACCTCTTCACAACAACACAACGAATAAACTAGTTCGCAGCAATTTGCATATCATTCTATAATCGCACCCTTTTACACGAGTAAACACGGTTAATCGAAATTGTATTAGATATAATAAACAATGTCATGCAGCAGAACTACGAGACGACAAGCACCATCAATGGTAATTTGTAACGCTGAAACAAATCCTTTCTTCCATAATATCTTGTCCATAATGTGTATTCAACACCTCGAAACGTTGATACAAATGAATGTTGCTTAACATCTTCTGGATTCTCGGCTGTAAGAACACAGAGTTTGGCAAGGGATTTATCCTAAAGTATTAACTAACTGTTGTCAATACCTAATCGTTCTTAAACTCTTCATGGCTTGTTCTTGTTTACACCCAAATGTTTAAATTCGGAATTGCTTTTACCATCTACCAACCGCCAAGTAACGGCCAGTAGGCGCTATCCTTTAAACACACACTGAAGGTACTTGATTTCAAACTAGCTTTTAAGCAACCAAGGGTTAAACTGATTACATCAGGAATATACCAAGCATAAATATGATATACATGGAAATAATAGAAGCCAATGTCATGAGACCATTGTCTCATAGACTATGCTCTTAGAAGAAATATTCTACCGTTCTAGCCTCTACTAACCCTGCACCCCTTGCTACTATCACCAAGAATGATGACCATCTCTTTAACTGACAACTCGCTTTTATTTAAATAGTAATATCATCTATATTATGTAACTATAATAACGGTGGAAAAGCAAAAATTATTAATGTGCTTAAAGCCAACTAACAATATCTTTACTTGTATTAGATCTCAGTTTCCTGCCGTCTGCCAAATGAGTACTGTTGGAGTTTATCGACGACAGCCTCGGCCAGCATTACTGCTGCTGTCTCACCACCAGACAAATCTCTCTTGGGCAAAACTGTCATCTATTCATCGACAAAACCAATGCTCACATATTACTTTTCTTTAGTTCACCTGTGGCTCTCCTGATAACCCTAAAGCAAATGTGACATTTCAGCTACGCCCTTATTAGGCATGAAAGAAAATCTTGAACAACACCTGATTTAAATTTTAAGATCTTAATATGCTCATATCTGTAAACACTGAACTCATCAACTATACCAGTAACAGAATCAGGCATATCCTCATGAGCCACAGTTTAAATACGTAGATTTGGCCCAGCCCCACTATGACCACAAATCAACACAAATCACCAATGCCATTGCAGAGATGAAATATCATGTTGCATCCATCGTCACACACTTTTACTAATATTCTAAATTTACCAATGGTTCCTTTTATTTACGTTTAATACTTTTTAGCTGCCATCATACATCATTAGTCGTTAAACCATATTTTCCACTAATTCTTTTGGTAAAATTACCTCCCCAAATGTATCTTGGGACACCAATGAATTTATCGGTACTGGCTTATTATAAATAAATAACTTGTGATACAGCAGAGCCTAAACCATCGCAAAACATTATGTTCTCTCTGCCGTTACAACAGCACCTGCCTTTGCAGCTTATTAATAGCTTCGCTATCGATAGGGTTTAATAGATGCCATTAATAACGCGAGCAGAATTTGTTCACCTCTAGTTGTTTAGCTGCCCTAACGTCTCAGTAGGCCTACTACAGCTATAATAAGCAATGATAGTAACATCGGTAAAACCATCTTTTGAATTGATTTAGATTTACCCGGTACAAATGTAGTCATCTGTTATACTATCAACACCAGTACGACCGAGATGTACATAAACTGGACCATTATAACCAGCGTCATTGGAATGACAGATCTCTGCCTCTTTTTCTATCGGCTGCATGATAACAGTCACGTTTGCAAAACACGCACATGCCCAACATCTTCTAAAACTTTGATGAGTTGCACCCATTCACCACAGGATTCCTGCATGAGTAGCACAAACCTCTCATATTAAGTTTTGACAGCATATAGCATTACGGATCGGGTTCCTAAATGCAATGACCAGTTGCAAACATAGCAAATGAAGATACAATGGAACTTCTCACCTGCCGCAGCCACCGGCACCTACAGAGATTGATTTTGTTCAGTACTCATTGTGTGAAACGTTCTGACAATTTTCCAAATGTATCTGTCTTAGTAGACTTTGACAAATCAGCATCAAGAATAATAATATTAGAATTTTCAATTTTGCTAGCGCATTACCATACGCTTCATGCTGCTTCTACCCATTATTAAAATTCTGATTCTTCATTGAACACAATCTGTTCTTCACCTTGTTTCTACCATGCCAACCAGCTTGATCTTCCATTTCACACGCCTTTACCTTTAACTGTGTATTATAAATACCATGTCGACTTCTGCAGTGCTTTCATTCTTGAATCAAGTTTATTTAATTCTAACAATATCGTGACCATTTACTTCAATTATATCTATTTGAAAGCTCTTTGGAAATTTATCTGAATTGCAATGTATAAATTTTCTAATATCACTCACCAATTTAGAAGCATTATAGTCTACAAAGTCACAATTATTTAATTTAGTATCGCAAACATAGCAGCCTTCACTTCAACATTCTCTTCAAGTTCTTCATCACTGAGGATAGTTACGATAATCAGCATTATCTATTTGATTTCAAGCAGTCATACTGTTAAGAAGTGGAGATGCCCTTGGCCCAAAGAACCAGTAGACATATCGACAATTCAGGAAGTTTCCTCAGTATCCGATGACTTGTAAGAAATGATTGATTTTATGCAACTAATAATTCGATTTAGGAACATTCTTTTTTCATAATGTAGTATAGAGGTTACAGCATGCATTTTAGAAAGTAGCCAAAGCGATCCTTTATCTTTGCTGCATAGATTAGCTGGGTCTTACGTTCATTTCAATAAAATATAAAAGAGATACAATATCAGCAATAGATAAAGAACCAACAGGATGACTGATTTGTTGTTGTTATGGATTGTAATAGATGTTAACGTTGAATTGCTTTAGCTTCTCTTGTACTATAATTGTTTCTCATCTTGACCTGTCGTAGCCATAAAGACTTTCACTTCTGGATATATCCAAATTTATATAGTTAACACTCTTCAAAAGGAAATATAAATTCAGTATTGCGTTTTGATACTTGGCAATGTTTGGATACCATCAAAGGAATGCTGATATGATCTGTGGAATTTACTGAACTCTATACAGCGGTCATACAGTACCTCTGGATGTGTAGCTCCGTCATGCATCTCCGCTGGTTCCTTTGTTCAATCATATGTAAAATTTAATTTTATGATCAAGAAATACTAAATAACAGGGTTTTCCATTAATGGTCCAATATTTATATGGTCGAATGCCAATCATCAAACTATTAATACCTGATAATGAAAGCTGCTCCTCCGTTGTGGTGTAAGGTCCTTCTAAATATACCGGTTTAACCGTCATTAACGATGGCTAGCTTTTGCTTCCTTGTACTATCTGGATGACAGGAACAAAGATGATTTCCGCATTTGGGATTCCATGCTGGAGACGACCCAACACATCGGCCAAAACTTTCGTCTATAAGCCGTATCGTCTCTTCCAGCAAGGCGAACTGCAATACCAACGTTTTATACCACTTTCAGAAGAAGCACAGTTATATTTAGTTAAAATATTCGTACCTATTGATAAATCAGCTTTATGCATTGTTGGGTTAATACAGCATCCGCTGTCACCCTAACATTTTAATGTCAGTACAAATAACTGACTTAGAGATGTCATTGGATGGGTAAGAAGCCTGTATCCACATATTGTAACATGAATCGAATACGTTTTGTAGAATTCTCTGATATAAAGGACCAATGCCTTGAGGAATACAGGCAACCGGTTTCTCCCAATTTTGCAAGCCCTATAAGTCGCTTAAATAGTAACATGTATCTCCAGCTGCTGGTACATCTTGTACAAATTGCCACGCTACCACTAATAACAAGACCTGCATTACTTATGGGTATTAATATACCAAAGGCAGTTCAACCGCCTATTATTATGTTTAATAGTTTGAGGATTACCCGATATAACTGTAATATGTGTATCACTTACATCAATGAATGGCACGATACGGTACAGTTAACGTCATCACCAGCATTACTAAAGCCATAGTAAATCTGGAAATAAATATTATTTCATGACAGCCCTCCCGACGCATTGCCCATTGTAGGGATATAGATTACTAAATGAACCAGAGAATAAGTGCACCCAAGCGCAGACAACGAGTAATAAAACCATCGTAAATTCACGCATGATGGATATATGAATACATAGGTAATGAATACAGATAATGTTTCATATGAGATGCAATACTAATAACTCCTGCTAATAATACAAAATGTATTACTACAGGCTATTTACGTAAGAAAGGGAATAGGAAGCACATCAATAATGATGCCCAATGATAAACTTCTTTTTCCTGTGGTCTAAAAAGTATAATGTATTTTCTAAAACTGCGCAACATAAGTTCAAAAGTTGTACTAAAGGCCCAGTAGTATGTCCATCACCATGGCTCATAAATTTGAAATATCAACAACCTGCAAAGTTGCTGCAAGTAAATAAAGAAATGCTATGATTTCGCCATCCACGTTAAAATTCACGAATACAAATTTCTTAGCCTCTGCCTCTATTTACTGGTGCGGCTTTCATAATAATGGAAATGTTGTAGATATGCAATCATAACAAGGACAATTACAACACAAAGGTAAGCTTAACACCTAAAAACAGCAACCCATGTGAATTTTGTATTTCCCAATAATGCTGAAATATACATGCCACCAATAGCTGCAAACAATGCTGCTGCAATGGAGCAACACTGCGAATATAGTAGATTCCCCATGGGCCAACAGTGGGACGTGCCACCCGACCACGCCATTCCATGAGATAACCATACCCACCACGCATCAAAAAAGCAATAGCAGATACAAGCCCAATTGTACTAGCAGAGTACTACTAGTTACGACAAATGTAACAATAGAGTTGCTAAGCAGATAGAAAAAAGAAGAATAAAACTACTGTTTAAGTGCTGTGACATAGAAATAAAGACGGTCCTACATACACAAATAAATGTAACATTAATGACTGCAAGAACAACTAATAAAGGGTTTCGTATGCTGATAACATTTCAGCCCCAAATTTATAACCTTTAGCGCTCAATTTATCAATAGCACTGGATATAATTGATAGTTGTTTGTACATAGTCCTCATTATTTGACCAATCATAAATTGGGGAATAAATTATAGCGAATATTGCCCGCTATCACTAATATAGAAACGTTGTGCCGCTTCTTCCAGGAGTAATTTCTTTAATTCCTCTTAGCGATAGTATAAACACGACCTACATGGCAATTCTTCTTTCCGCCATTTCCAAGAAACCAAGTTGAGGTTCGCATTAATTGATTAATAGCTTCTATACCTACTACAATGGAATGTGAAGTATTCATAGCCTCAAGGTTTCATCGATATGATTAGAGCACCAGTGCCCTTACCAGCAAAAATAATGCCTGTTATATGAGGACCTTTCTAATTGATTTTCAATATATATTTATTATCTTCATGTTACATTCTATAATTATAGGACGAATGATGACATTAAAGCTAATGATTGGCAAATTTAGCCAGAATTCTAGAAAACGCCTAAATTCATTTCATATAATCACTAAGGTAATCTTTGTAATTCTAATAGGTCCAATACTTAGTATTGTTTTCCTTTTTTACCTTCTTACTAATATGATGACATAAATCCTCCTGAATTTTATAATATTCTTTCTTTACTAGGTAATATGGGCAACATAAGTAGTGCCTGGTTTAATAGAACTACTGATTGGATATCTGATATATCTTGTGAGCGAAAGCAGTTTAATTTAAATCAGCACTACTGCTTTCCCAAGGTTCTACTACAAATAGCAAAAGCAGTTACACCCGCCCTTTAGTGTATCAAAGCTTTTGACTAATACGCTGCAAAGGCACAGGCACATCATAATCTACAATATTTCACATGGTTCTGCGCCTTTCAATCGTATTGCGCTCCACTTGGCTAAATTAGAGTGCAGGATATGTCAACTATAATATAGAACAGAATTATAATGAGGCCAGTTTTACATGCATTGATAATTTCTTTTCTAATTGAGTACAGGCTAATCTTAACATGAATCTCACCTTTAAACTGTAACTGATTCCAGCTTCACTGGCATTAAATTATTGAAACTGGCAAATAGAAGGTTGTAATTGCTGAGACAATACCACCAACAGTCAAACCACTACTGTAAAGCGAGACTTGGTGTGGGGTTAGATAAAACATTATCTTTAATTGTATGAAACCTTGGAATCATTGGCCTTCAAAGAACCCATACACACGGTTCGTAGTTAAAGAATACGCTCACGCTATCAATATTTGACGGTATCTAAACCCTTCCAATGAATGAAATGGCTTAAATCATTTTCTAATACTATAATTTTCTAGTTAAGTAGGACGGTCCAAGGCTTAATAACAAATCTCCAAGGAGATGCAAATGAGAGATACCGGGATTGATAATCAGATTATTAGTCATGAAAAGTTAGAAAAGTTTAATTTTCCCAGAATTGAACATTTCCAAAGTTCCCAACGCGCATCAGCCCACCTGCTACACTAATTGTAAAGCAGGTGTAGACTAATAATGGCCTGACCTGATGTGGTTGTAGTGATTTATTGATTTCTACTTCAACGATAGATTCCATATTTAGGTACCAAACTATATTCCCTACAGCACAAACAACAACAGAAAAGACTATGAATAGTAAAATTCCTTTCCATAATTGTAATTTATAGCAGTTAAATCTAGCTCTTTCTTTAAATAGCCTCTAGCTAAATTGGTCTAAATTACCATCCATAACGGTTTGAACATTACCTGTTTCGCTGATGCGCTGATGCATCTTAACCACATATTATATGGATGAACATATGCGATCTATACCTGACTGCCCCATCTTAATAGCTTTGCATGTACTACCAATCTTTTTCGTCTTTTAACTTCCAGCTTGCTTTTTCTAATTCTAACTCAAATAATTTTACGCAATAAACGGAAGGTTAACTTCATTTTGCATTTGAGAACGCCAGACTGACACTGCACAACAATGCCTGTCGGCTTCATGAGCCACATGAACTGGTTGAATCTATTTTATTACATCACTGCACCACGAAGCGTTGACATGTATCAATCTTGAATATCTTCTTGGGTGTCGATGTTAATCATAGATTAATAATTTCATAACATCGACAGCTGCAAAAGGATGTATGACGACGCAGTAGCATCAAATGGTGAAATATGCACTAAGCGATGTACACTTTTCAGACTTCATATAACCAAATGCATATTCCCTAACAAGGAATGGCACCTTAATATCTCATTGCCTTTAGGTTGTTCATCCATGTTCTACAGAAAAGCCTGCTTCGCTTCCAACGTAAATACATATGAATCAACATAGAACACCAATCTTGTGCTTCGTACCGACCAGCTAGTATGAAGGCAAGAACGGCATTATTTGTACTGTATTCACCATGAGTAAAAGCAACACCCTCTTGTTTTCTACTGCTTGAATATCATTGACGAACTACGACTCTACTTTCCATAGAGAGATCTTTCTCTTCATCTCCTACCGCTATATCAACATGACGCCAGCATCCTCAATATCTGGATACTACTGTTTAGTATCCTCAACGGAATTTTTAATTATGTCGTCTCTTGAGAAACTTCTATTGAGCCTGTATTTGTGATCATCCTAAAATGTAGGATTACCTACCTGAACATCAAGTGTAAAATCATCTTCTGAGTTGATGTTAAAGCGAACTCTCATCCATAACGGCTCTAAACCAGAAATTACTGGTTTTAAATCATCTAACAATTTATAGTTACCAATTTTGTGTCTTACTAAGTATTACTATAGTAATTAATTACTATATTATTGAATGAAAAATTGCTGCCGTCCAGAAGGCAAAGTCCTACTGAGCAACGTGCCATTTCACAAAATGTTAATCTACGTTTTGTGGTCTAACACATCTTCATGATAAGCAAAATCTTCTGGCTTTGCATCAACCTGTCTCTTCAATTTTGAATCACTGTGCACGAATTTTATACAATGCCATGATTGTTTCATCTTGGTATAGATTCACTATGTGTTGAACATATCGTATTTAAATTATATTCCACCAATGGATTCTTCGTCCATAAGTACGAAGGCCAACTCTTCACGAAGCATATCCATATTGTTCAAATGTTCCATCCATTTACCATCGACAAACACGTATAATTGTTTCTTCTGTTGGCTGAACATCGCATCGCCCAACAAGTCAATACTTTATCTTGATATTCGCTGGTGAGTTGGATTTCATGCAAGCGTTCATCCAATTCTTGACGTATATTCCTTCATTTCTTCTAGACATAATTGTGCTGGTATATTGACCTGCCATTTATGCAAACCTTCTGCAATCCCATTCTTCAGATATAACCTTTCATCGTACATGCATCGATAGCTTCTGTTATGTTTATCAATCATTTCAATGATAGTGTCCTCGTAAAAGAATCATTTCCTAAAATGCTGTTCATATAACATCATTGCTATGGATTCATGCAACATCATCATTCCAAGATGCATTTATTGAATGCTATGAAGCATGATCCCCAACTCTTCTGCAGAGCTCGTCTGATGGATTTAATTATGAACGTTCAATTGTCATATCTTCTTCCATACCTAATTCTATCCATAATGCCAAAATATCAGCACCAAAGATACGCATTAAATCAATCTTCTAAGGATAAGAAGAATTGAGAGAACCCAACACCTTTGACGACCAGAACGGCCACGCACTGGCTATCACTATGACATGACGTTCAGTACCCAAAATCATGTAAACCATCATGTCTCTGGAACACCTCACCAAGAGGATATCCGTACCACGACCAGCTGTATGTTTAGGCGATCAACTAAGCCCATTTTGATCAGCATCTGCCATGATTTCGCTTCCTGTCTGGGTGATGTTTAGCGTTCACAGCACTCTTGTGTGGGAAAAGAATTGTGCCATAACATATCTGAAAGTCTCTGGATTATATGATGTACCAATCAGAACAGGCTGGCCTGCTCTGTGACGTCTCTGTTACTGCGCAGCAGCATTGCAGATATTTGAATGTCTTAGGTTTTGAAGAGATGACTTGTAAATCCACGCTGAATCAATGGACGATCGATGAAATCTGAATAACGCCCAACTGTAAATACTGCAACTCTTTTTCCTCTGTTTTTGCCACCAGTCATACCAGACAACTTTCACACATGGAAAGTGTTTTGAACGGTTGATGCACGTTTCTGGCTTTCACGTTCAACTTTAAGACTCCAGCCCCATAAGGCAATAGCTGTGTCATCAGAATAACGACGACCGAACATCAAACGACCCGTGAATCGTTAACAATAATAACTTCGCCGTCTTTATTGCTATATAATCCGCATCGCGATGCATCATATACGAGCGCGCAAGGATGCGCCCAACAAATGGTTCAACCTAATATTTTCAGCATCATATAAGTTTTCAAGCATTTCTACTTTTTTGGGTACTGAGCCAGTAGGGTAAATGGCCTTGTTTTCAATGACAGTATAGTCTCTCATCTTCAGCAAGATGAGGCACCACTTTAGCCAATTTATAGTAAATTGCCGCAGAATGATTGCCAGTAGGGACCAGAAATAATCAACGGAGTTTCGCTTCATCAACTGAAGATGGAGTTCATCATCGACGATAGTATAATTTAATGGATGTTGTACGCATTTGAGCGGCGTCGAAACACATGTTATCAAAGCGGAAGATACAAACCACCATTGTTAGTACGAGCGGCGTTACATCAGCACCAGCTTGCCGCATGCTGGTTGTACCGAGGTTTAAAATGATGAGACGGTTTGTGCCGCTTCCCAGAAAATTCGCGCTGCGACCCATTTGTTCACTATCGCGTAGCCAAATAGTCATTAACTGTTACAACGTGAACACCTTACCTGTTAGCATTACATACAGCCATGTAGCCACCCAAAGCTTTACCTTCAATGTGTTGCATTTCTGTGATATTGCCTCATGTAGGCAAATACCACCTAGGTAATTGCACGTCAAAAATGACGTATGCCATACGCGCTTTGAAGCTTCACGATACGGTAAATATTTCCGTAGCTATGTTGTTCAAAGTTTCTCTTGTAAACGACGTTTAAACCACTGTTTTACTGACAAGATAGTATCAGCTAATTTTACATAATTAGCTCTCAGTTCATTAATACGACTATAATTTTGCAGTATTTTTTTTTTTGTCTTTTTGCGCTATTATTTTATAAGATTTTAAAAAGCTGAACAAAAGCAACTACCTCTCTGGACATCTTACATTATTATATCTAATTATTATATTGAAAAGCCTTTGAATAGTCAAAGAACGCAAGGCTTTCTTACAAAGATGCATATGTTATTATAAAATGACGCCTTTTCTGGCATCCAGACGTCTATATAAGCTTCGCTAGCCCAATGTAATAGGGAAATTAATTGCAACTGATTATATATTATTGAATTTTTTTTTGCAGTCTTAATCAAACCATAGAAACCATCATGTTCATTATACAATATCTATTGTTTCTGTTTCTGTATTGAAGAAATATAAAGAAATCATGTCCACCACCAAGTCTGCTGTCATCAGCTTCAACATATCCACAGGACGAACTGCAAAATGTTTGCGTCTTTTGGTCAACTTCACTCTTCTTCTACTGGTGTCAAGGAGGTCTACGTCTGATGGGAAAGCTCTGCACGTTTGAAATCGCCGTTTCGCCAAACGAGTTTATGCTCGCGGATTTGACGAACAATTTTGTATCTCACTACCAAATCGATTGCCGTGCACAGCTATCAATCGCTGTTTCAACGCCGTCAGCTACGATTCTTTAGGTCTACGAAACATGCAATTTCGATATAGTTGCGTTATCCCGCACTACAGATAAAACTGCTTTGTGCATCTACCTCCATCACTCAAAGCAACGAGTTAGTTTTGCCCAATCTTTTTCTTTCACGCACTCACTGAAGAGCGCCGTTACTTCCAACGCTACCTCTGATTGCTACTTCTCAGTATGTCAACAATCTCTTCTAAAATCAACAACCAGTTTTAAGAATCTATTTAATTATTCTATTCTGGTAGTCTTATTTAGTATTTTCACATTTATGTGTAAAACTCCTCTCTCTTTTGAGTAATATAGTAGAAACTATGTGATTAGCCATCAACGCAAAACCAGTCATACACCGGGCGTTGCGATTTTTATAATTTTAGTTTTTATGTAATATTTGCATGTATTGCGCTTTGCAACATCTGCTGCTTAGCGACGATCACTCAACGATATCAAATGTTACATGACCTTCAGTCAAAGATTTGAAGCTCATCATCTTGAATAGCAGAGAAATGAACGAGACATCACTTCCATCTTCTTCTTTAGCACAGCCACAACCTTTTTCTGCACTCCAAACCATCTTTTACTTTACCTACCATGGTAACATGCATCCTCCTACATATTGTCTTACTGTCTCTTGGTTTATGTTGCCATCAAACCATGCAGCATGTATAAAAACTATCAAATTCAAACCAGCTATTATCGACTAATTATTATGCATAAATTACTTTCACTATACTTTTCAGGATATATCATGCAAAAATATTGTACTATATGTTACGCAGGTTTTATTATATATTTCCATCTATATTTATGCGATTATATATAAGAGGCATAGAAGCTACAATGAACTGAATCCATGCTTTGACTGTTGAAGCATGCTACAAAACCTCTATAGACATCACACAAATATTTATAGTATATACATCTATTAATACGTAATTGATCTCATCTTTAGAAAAATCTCATTAGCACTCAACTCAAAGAGACTCATAAACAAGATATCGTACTTTTATGATCTAAATGAATGAGATTCAATCTCACCCAGCTTGTCTCATCTAATAATAGTATAGGTGGCTAATTAAGCTCTTGGCAAGATTTCCTGTAGACAAGAACAATTTCAGTTCTATCACTAGTTGGAGCATCGAATACTCTGTGTATGGAGAACCACTTTCAACATAAGATCACCCATCATCAAATAGTACTTATCTGCTATGCAAAAGCGTATTTCTTACGACAGTGAGCGATATTCATTACCGCGCTCTTCATCGGCCAATGATTTATACACGATCTCATCACTTCAAGTGAACCATTCTGCGCATCACCGCTGCAGATGTAGGTCGTCACTATAAATTTTAGGGCTTCATTGCCAATGCGCGAGCAATAGCTGGCCAACGTTGTTTTTTGACCGCCAGAAAGAGAATCAGGATACACATTTGCCTTATCTGATAATCCAACGCGCTCTAATAATTTCATTGCAATGTCATTAGTGCGCTTTTATCAGTTTTCGCACACTTCCAGAAGCAGTTAAATTTCTTCAAGAACAGTCATAAGTGGAAAAAAGATTGAAGTTTTGGAACACCATACCCATTTCTTGTTCTAACTCTCATTTAACTGGTCTCTGGCTCGACAAATCGATGCCATCCATAAACTGACTTGACCCACTTGTAGTTCTTCAAGATAATTCTATTGTCTCGCACATACTGTACTTTTTACCAGAGCCAGATGGACTCAATGATGGCCGCCAACCTCACCCTTTATCAATATGGAAGTAGCTGATACTGAAGTCACTTCATCTTTACTTCAAATGATTTTTCGCACATCTAAATCTATCATTTTACGTTACGAGGAGTCTCTTCAAGGTAAGCCACCAACTCGAGAAATAAATGTGCATGTCATACATAGATAGATACTAGCCACTGTTCTGGCTGTGGCTGTACATGTCTTCTTGCACAATCAACTGACCACGGATGCATCACCTATCAAACGACTACATGATACAAGAGAAGAATCTTTCTCTAACATCGCAGATCAAATTCATTACCTGAGGAAATTGACGCCCTGAAGGCTTGTGGAACGAATGATATGACGCATTGAGCTTTCCGCTACTCATGTGAGACCCAGCGAACGATCGGCCCATTTGACCTTTTATCCACAGACTGAATACCAGCACGGAAATATTTCGTTACATAAGCACCAGAGTTATTACTACATGCTGCAAACCAGCTGGCATGCACCACCCGCACACCACAATTTCGCGCAATGCACACATACTGCTAGTAAAAGATTTGTATGCATTGCGCCACGAATGATCCATATCAAACGCGTCTAGCAATTGCTGAGTCAAAATAGATGTATGTCTCGCTATGAGACAATCACACCACATACAAACCACAGCTTGTTACTGCTAATTTTACGGTCATCCAAGCACCATATAAATAATTGTACAATTACTCAGTTATATATTCAGTCCACTTATTACGGCCCTACTATTTAAAAATCTATAACACCACAGGCATATTCGGCAGGTGGCATCTCACATTAAACCATGTATAAATGTATTGAACCTCATCATCAGCTCTCATATCTGTAAATTGCTTTGTTAATTTGTTCTCGCAACGCTTTTCTTATTGCTCCTTTGGTTCATAGCTAAAGCTCAAGATATTCTCAGCATTTGGATATGCCAAGACTTTGAATTTTAGCATCCGGATGTTTCAGCTGCAATACTGGGCAACAGGTAAATCGATGACAGTAGCATCATGACGACGAGTCCATCATAGTTTCCAATACGCCTTCATTACTAAGGACACGCTACTCAACTGTTGTACCTCTCACTCTATGAGCCAAAATCAGAACCAGTTGTCCCCATTTGAGCGAGCGATTTTCTTATTTTCTCAAATCATCTAAAAGAATGGATATTACTATTATCTTTATAAAACGATGGCTAACGCATTTCGTAGGGTGTGAAGAGAATAAACTCACCACGTGCTTTTTGTAATAGTCGGTGCCAGAAGCAGCCATGCATCAATATCATGTATTAATGGGAACTCAAAGCATCAAAAGATACATTTTTAAGCTCTACATCTTTATTAACACGTTTACCAATAGCACGAATCAACCCAGTCAAAACCAGTAACGCAGACTTATCATCTTTGAAACTCAAACTGGTACAAAGGTAGCATTTGTACCTACAACGATTTTATTGATTAGCTGTTGAATAGCTAGTATTAGAACCACAACCACCAACTAAAGAAGGGCCATAGCACAACCATCAAAACCACCTAAAACCACTTACTTTATTGCATTAAACATAATCTTAACCTCATACTATAAATTCAAATTTATTTTATAGTAGTATATGAAAGTATATTTATGTCAACAATTATGTATAAAAATCACAAAAAGCAGTATATCAATGAATTTAAAAATTATTTTATACACATCACGAATTATTATACATGAGTTGTATAATATAGCATATACATAGGCTATATTAATATAATATATACATATGGAGAAAAGAAAGCACATGAGAAAAGCCTCATGTGCCCGTAATACGGCTGACCTGGGTCTTTGCCCCACACTGCCTGCTGGAAGGTTCATGGGCCCCTGGCCCCACTCACTACTCCTCTCGTTACCCGGCAGGACTTACATCTGGCCGCACCATGCTCACAGCCCTTAGACTGCTTATGTGATCGTTTCGCCCGTGATCAGCCCTCGACTTGCAAAACCACAGACCCGTGTATCTTCATAGGCATTATAGATTATAAATTATATCTATGTCTATATCTATATAATAAATCTTTCAACCATATTTTTATTTATATACTATATCCCCAAAAGGCTTTATAACTTTACTTAGTATGACCTATGAAAAATTATATAATTTAATTGCAATCAACTCAAACAAACATACGTATCCCTTCTATGATCGCTGTATGAGAATAAAAAGCGAAAGTCTTAATTTTTTGTATAAATAGAAAATAGGAATAGTATATAAAATAATTCTTCATTTTTATTAGATTTCTTAAAACTAGTTTTTCACATCCCACTATTAAGGTATTCTGTCAACTATTTTTATTATGCTAAATATGAATCATCTATTCAAAAAGCAAATCATTATAATGATACACAAAAATATATTATTTAGTGTATAACTACGAATACTGTTAAAGAAGAACGGATTACAAGTTGTACGGATGTAACTCCTTGGGGGTTTGGATTTTACATTCATGACAGTTAGAGGCTTTATTATGTTTATGTTATCATTAATCAGGCCCTTCAGACTGTATGAATTGGAGATAGTTTAGAGGCCATTGAGTGCCAACTATTACAAAATGAGTACAAATGAAGAGCTATCACTTGTATACATCATTCTGCACAAGTATCCAATTATGCAGTTAGTATTGCTGCTAAAATGGCCTGCACTAAATGAAATCGAACAAATCCGTCATGCTGCAATTATTACATGACGTAGGGCTTTAATGATTCTAACGCGATGATTCAAAAGCACCTTATTTGAATAAGCAAGAAATGTCTAAATACAAACAATATGCCGCTAGTGAAGAATAGGATTGAAAACTATCCAGCGTTGCGACAAATTTTATCATATATTCGCTATCATCATGAGAAATGGGATGGTCCGTTGATCCAAAACATTTAAGGGTCCTAATATTCCATTAGGTGTCGTATCATTGCAGTAGCTGATTATTGGTGATTCCATCGTTAATCCATCCACTCAATTTTTGGCAAAAACCAAGGCCAAGGCAAAGAAGAATTATTTAGTGCATCAGCTCCTCTCTCTTCGATCCAGATGTATGCAGTTATCGATGTATTAGGCTAAACATTATATTCTATAAGGGCGACAACAGATTCCAATTCTCCCATATCGCCTTTTATTTTTAAAAGCTCTCGCTTGCAATAGTAGTTTGTATTGTTTGAGGACTATACCTCCTAATACTGGTGCCGCTTGACTCCAACGTAGCTCCAGTTGTAAATATCATCAATGAGTAGAATTCTTTATCCCTTATCAATGATGAATCAAAAATTATTATTCCACAAAAAGCATCTCTATTGTAATCTGCTCATCGTCTGATAATGACCACATTTCTTATGAGTATCTAATTTATATAAACAATCAAAACCATTGAAGATTTATCCTCGCAACTTCCCAAAATCGGCCTATTACTGTTCTGTTTATCTTTAAAATGTATGACGCTCATGATTTTGTAAAATGATAAAAACCCAATTATAGAAAATTGGTCTACCTGATTATACTACCTTTTTTCTACTAACCAGAAGGTATGGGAATAATATAATGCGGTTTATATGAGTGCATCCCTGCTAGTATGGATGAAAAAGGAGCAGCCCTTGACTGCTGTTTTTGTTAAATTTAACATCATATACATAGACTTAATACCACCTATATAATCAGCTAAACCAAACTGAATCTAGTGAGGATAATAACTTGAAGAGCAATTTCGTCTAATATTAAGAACTGCCTCAATACAAGAATCACACCATAATCCCCCTTGTTGTTTTGCATGAGCACCACAATGAGGACATAGGGGAAATAAAAATCAAATAGATTCATTATCCATCACATCTTCCTTGTAAACGTTCTCTAAATAAAAGTAGTATCGTTCTTTTCACCATTAACGGTTTTACAGCTCTTTTCTACAGAGCTCATGCCAATCATAAATGACCCTCACGCTTAGTTTTGTAACAGCTGTACAGCAAATTGCGTTGTAAAGCATACCACCACACATAGGTACAAACGAATAATAACAACGCCATATTCACTACCTTGGTTTTATGAACAGTTAGAGGCATAGGTGCAGGCATAATCATGTGCTTCATCGATGGATAGCACTCTTTGTGAATAAAGCGACAAATATTCGACTCTAGTAATAGTCATATATAACGCCAATCCCGCCATTAAATACTTTCTAATTCATAATGCATAGATTCCGTATAACCAAGTCAACACGGAAGGTAATACCATTAACACGAACCTCCCCTTTTATAACTATCGGGAGGGTTTACTGATTGTTGCAATATAGTGGAGACATACAGTACCCGCCTTACCACGACGCAATAGGTGAAATAACTTGAATATCCAATTCATCATCGACATATTCTCCTCGTTTATATACATCAATGATGGCCTCATCATATCCCCCTAGGAATTCAATAGGTATGAAAAGTAAACTCATCACTGGTTATATCTAGATTTAGGTATTACTGCCACGATTGATAAACAGCATATGCACCATCAACCATACTATTGCCTGAGCTTTGATATGATAGATATGCAAAACCGTGTATAAGGAACCATATCGCTATCAAGTAGGTCTTTTAATACGAAACCAGCACCAATTGGCGCAGTCAGATCAACGTCACCAACGATGATAACGTGCCTCCCGAGGATGGCAGACATCAAAGAATAAAACAATCGCACATTAATGACTGAGATCATCGATGATGATAACATCAATATCAAGTGATCATCTTCATGTAAAGTCATAGGAATCACTACCAGCTACAGGTATATAATCACGATGCATAGTTGTAGCTCAAACTCAGTAGCTCTCTGTCAAACGCTTTTGCCGCACGACCAGTAGGGGCACAAAGAGAATACGCCCTAATCCACCTAATTGAAAACCCCTTACCAAGGCCTTAATAATCGATAGCCTGTACCAGTACCATGTAAACTGTAATCGGAAAACTTTTCAAAAAAGATAGCTCTAACAGCTTCTCCTTTGCTCTTTGACCAAAGGTTATATGATTGGTCTGCTTCAAATCGTTCAATAAAACTAGGGATATCTAGCGATATAGGATCTGCTTCAATTAAGAAACCACGCGTAGCAATGAACGCCTCCACCTCTGAAACATACATCAGGAGGTAGCACATACAATATATCATCATAATAGGTACTATAAACGATACCTTGACTCACGTAATCAAACTATGATAGCTATTAAGTCTACATCAATCTGCACAAACTGCAGGGTGCGACCAATTAACTATCTATGCGTGCGGTGACCTTGATTATCTAAATTTCCTAAAATCCAGTTAACACCTGCTCTTTCAATCGCCGTTCATCGGCTCTCATATTCTAAATCACAGCCAACGTATCGGCTGTATTAAACAACATATCCGCAAACAAATATATATGGATTATCACGTATAACATCTATAGAGGACGCGCCATAATAGGCATAAGAGTACGAGACCATTTTAGATGAAATTTGATGAGACTCAAAAAGGATTTAAACCAGATAATATACCTTCCAATAAGTTGTGTTGTATATAATCAGCCTTCACACACTCTGTGCAAAACCCGGTACATCCCTTGATTTCTAGTCGTTCCTCGCGTTACATCTAGAAGACGAACACAGTCATATATTTTATCTATCGACTTTTTCACCCAAGCCTTTTATGCCTAAGTTCATCAAATACAGCCTCAGACTTATATTATCGGCTTTCAATTTTCAATGCTAGATGCATCAAATTGAAAACCATATTTTTGGTGTTCTCCCACATAATGACCCTTTAATCCAACATCTTCCCTCATTAGGGGCTCTGAAGCGTCCAGCACAGTTATGATTCCTCATTATATCCTTTACATGGAATACAAAGTACGTGTTCTGCGTATTCTGATATATACTCGGCATACAACCCTCGTAATGCGTCCATTATTTCTCCGTATTAGGTGACATGTCGACACCTCTTTGAACAGCATCAGTAATACGCCTTCATTACCGATTTTAATATGGGCTACTTGTTCATAGAGGATAACGTTCCTCGTAAACATTGAGATATACTCAATGCTTTTCTTTTCGATAAGTGGTCGAATTTCTAAAATCTAAATCATCGAGAATATGATTAACATCGCGATTTACAAACACAAACAAGACCATTATTTCTCATAAGGTTTACGATTTTTCGGACGTAACTGTACCACCGCCAGTAGCTATGACAGACTTTGCTTTATTATAAACTAATTTTGATGGTTTTCATACTGTATTCGCTAAACGCATCTTTTACCATCATAGATAAAAATATTCTGTACAGATTTCCCATCTTTATCTTGAAGTTAGCTGGCCCAAGCATCATAGAAATCTACGGCCTAATTCCTTCGCAAAGGACCTTACTCAACCGTAGTTTTACTCTGCACCAGGTATGACTCGATATGAATATATATGCTATGTTCTTTTAAGAACTCATTGCTATAGAAATAACATCCTTTCATATAAGATTCGATATATGTCAACATACGCATCTTACATTAGTTTTTAGGCTAGAACAATCTCTCGATCCCGATCTTCGTCAATAAGAGGTAAATGATGTTCATCCCTAAACTTTACTGATAAATTTAATAATAGATGAAGCGTTGTTCAAATAACTCTACTAACTGTGCATCAATACCATCAATTTGTTTTGCGTGCTTTCTTTTTAATATCCAGCTCCCCTCATGAGTTATTACAGTAAAATCTGAATCTGCCGTTTCTCGTCAATCTTCATTCGATCAATCAATTCCTGCAAGGCACTAAATTTAATCTCACCGTATATAGGATATAAAACTGTACTGTTACTTGCTACATATACATCTTGGTCGAAATCAAATACATGTATTTCACATCGATGATATTGACTGTGAGTTGATTGTCCCCACATTACACAACACCATCATACCACAATACCATCTATGCAAACTCGATTAGCACATACCCCATCAGGCGGTATAGCCATCTCATTAGCAACAAAAGTTAATCGTTGGAAATCCCACTGTACGCCCCTCGCCGATCCCCTCTATAACGATACATCTCTAAACTCGATATGGGCGACCAAGCCAAGCATGTGCTTGTCTCCATGCGGCCTTCTTCAACAGCCTTATCGAATATTGGTACTACAGATAGACCTTCCTCAGTAGATAATAATGGTTCTACTATGATGTGGAATACCTTTTATCTGTCAATTTATCTCGCATTAACTGCGATTACTAGCACCTTTTGGCACCAAATGTAAAATTAGCGCCACTGCAATACCTACCACATCAATATCATCGACATAATGCAGATAAAAATCATCAGAGACATATTAAATATGTCTCAAATTCATAGGAAAGTCTTTAATATATAATCTACCTGTAGAGATTCGGAGAATCTCATCCATAATATAGCAGATAAACGCGCTTGAACATCTCCAGGGCGTAATATCGTCATCAGATGAGCGCTAACGTAACGAGTACTGTAACGGCATCATGTGCTTTGGCCTCTGCTATAGCATTGCCAATGACCCGTTGATGACCACGGTGGTACACCATCAAATGTGCCTTTAATGCGTATACAATCTTTTACGATTAATTTGACGTAATTCATCAAACGAGCGTAAATGCTTCATCACTTAACCTTCAATAAAAATATTTTATCCACTCTAAGTGAATTCTTAGTTCTTTGAGAATGCCTATGAAAACCATTAGGCCCATAGGCTCTATACTTTTCAGATGGGACCGTATGAGAAAAGTGGCTCTCACGATTGGTAATCTTTTACCTTGTACCATCATCTTTAATTGTACACTATCTACGTCCACTTTTGAAAGATGCGATACCACATACATCTGTAGGGAATACAATCACCGTGAAGAGTTAATTCTCTGCTATATAGGACGACTGAATATCAAATGGGCCAACAGCAGTTCTTGCTATGATGTCGTAGTCCCAGGAATACCTTTAATCGAATACATATATCTCGTAACAGCGAACGACAGTAGGTACCACTAGAACAAGTAACGCGAATTGTGAAATACGGGAAAACCAGTAGGCTATAAGCTCAATGTTAGAAATTATAATAGTTCGCAGCGGCAACCACTGAATACCCCTACGAGCATATTCATAGGCGCGAACTCCATTGATTGATTTAAGGTCGAACATTTAGATGGACGTTGCTCTTGTGTGCCTACAAACGAAGCTAACAACGTAGTTAACTCATCTCCAAGTTGGAGGCCTTTAAGGACTCATTAACTCTGTAGAATCATCTAATATGGTAATCCCTTCTACGAGATCCACATTGTCATCCGGCAATACTGCTTTGTCCTGTACTATCTTCTGTATCTGCAAAAAGTGCCAAACTTATATCTCTGCTACATAGGTCTTATCAAACCATCTGTGTATTCAATAAGACGTGTGGCCTTCCTAAAAAGATGGTATTACACTATAGTCATAGGATCTATCGTACCACTCATGACCTATGCGTTTTTCTTTAAAAATACGACGACATATACCGACAGCATCATGACTTGTAATGCCAGGAGGTTTCAAAAACGGAAATACGCCATCCATTATTTAATAACCTCCAATAGACGAGATTTAGCCCTCATCAATGGAGGCATCTATGGTACATCCTGCGGCATCGTATAGCATGACCGCCGCCACCAAAAATGGTTGGCAATGGCATCTCACATCAGTACCTTTAGAGCGCAAGCTAATTCGAGTGCGATTGGACTTTCACCTTTCAACAAAATAGCAACATCTACGGTATCTACATTGCGAATGATGTCTCACAAAACCATCCGTATCATCACCCTAGAATAGCTCACAACTCTCTGGAGATAATCTGATGGTTGCAACGCGATTATCTTTTATAAAATGCAATGGTTTGCATAACCTGTTTTGTCAATCTCAAGACGTGCTGCACTGACGGCCCCTCAATCGTTTCAGAAATAACATTAGGTCTTGCACCAGCAGCAACACAGAGACTTCTGCTATTTTAAGGTATTAGCAGTGGTATTACTGAATTTAAAGAAACCACAGTCGGTAGCAAATTGCCATGTAAAGGGCATTAGCCATAGACTCTGTAATAGGCCAATTCCATTGTTCACATAAACGTGATGATTTCACCAGCCGCAAAATCAGGTTTTAAATATAGATAATCAGCAAAATTCAGAATTAGAAATATGATGGTCTATATTAAAAATAGGTGCACTAAAGAGTGCACCTACGCGGCCAATCCGTTCATACGTGCTAGCATCTAATACCATGAGTATATCCATTCAGATACAGAGTTAGCATCGCAATATGCTACATCCTTAACTGGACCAATATAGGATAGAATATCTTTCAGGTATTACATCATCCACAAACTATATGTACTGTTTTGCCTTTGTGCTATAAGCGCCTCACAGAAGGCCACCATAGAGCTCAATAGCATCTCCATCTGGTCGCACGTGGACAGTGAGCATTAGAATTAGCTTCATACAGAGCCATGTGTAATTGATTAATTGTAATCTTACTCATAGTCTGTATCCTTTTGTTAATTTGTTTCTTCATCCTTTTTGATTTCGTTCAGAAAGGGATTCGATATGCATGCTGTAATCCAAGGATGTATCTTTATCAAAGGTAATCGTTGAATATGGCGTAATTTCAATACCTTACCAAGCTCGGTACGCACATGACCAGCTGCATGTTTTAATGCGATAAGTGTATCTTTCTTTCTCTTTATCGGAACCAAACAAGGAAACATAAATCGTAGCTCAGTGCAAATCACCTAAGTTACATGAACATCGGTAATCAGAAGCCGATGCGAGGGTCTTTCAACCCACGCATCAACATTTGACTCTACTTCTTGTTTGATGAATTCTTGTAATTTTCTTCACACGAACATCACTCATAGTAACCTCCCTACATTTGAGGTGCAATTTCTTCCATCAAGTATGCTTCGATTATGTCGCCTTCCTTGATGTCGCGGTAACCTTCCAAGGAGATACCACATTCGAAGGATGTTTTAACCTCTTTCACTTCGTCTTTGAAACGGCGTAAGGAGTCAACTTTACCTTTCAAATACTACGATGCCATCATGCGATCAAAACGAACTTCAGAGTCATTAGTAATACGACCTTCTGTTACATAAGAACCAGCAACGATAGCCTTTAGGTGTAGAGATAACTTGACGCACCTCTGCACGACCAACGACAACCTCTTTAAATTGAGGCGCCAACATACCACGCATCGCAGACTCAACGTCGTTGATAGCATCATAGATTACGCGATACGTACGAAGGTCAACCTTTTCATTTTCCGCAGCACGGCGCACATTAGCATCAGGACGTACATTGAAGCCCATTACGATAGCATTAGATGCGGAAGCCAACATAATATCGGATTCATTAATAGCACCAACTGCAGCATGAACGATAACAATACGAACTTCAGGGTTCTTAATACCTTCTAAGGATTGACGCAATGCTTCTACAGAACCTTGTACGTCAGCTTTGATGATGATATTAAGATCTTTTAACTCACCTTGTTGAATTTGGTTGAAGATATCATCCAATGTAACCTTGTGAGTAGCTTGCAATTCTTGAACGCGTTGTTTAGCAATACGTTTTTCTGCGATTGCACGTGCTTCGTTATCATCCATACCATTGATAATTTCACCAGCTTGTGGAACTTCTGAGAAGCCCAAGATTTCTACTGGCACAGAAGGACGAGCTACTTTTACCTTTTTCGCCCCTGTTCATTTGTCATGGCACGTACTTTACCATAAGCAGTACCAGCAAGTACAGTGTCACCCATGCGAGGGAACCTTTTGCACAATACTGTACATACAGCACCGCGACCTTTATCTGTTGAGCCTCGATAACTACGCCGTATGCTTTTGACGGTTAGGGTTATCAATTCCATAACCTCTGCTACGAGCAAGATATTTTTCGAGTAAGTCGTCAATACCTTTGTTTTTGTTTAGCAGATACAGGAACCATGATGACATCGCCGCCCCATTCTTCTGGCAATCAAAACCATGTTCAGACAATTGTTGTTTAACACGATCAGGTTAGCACCTGAGTTTATCCATTTTGTTAATAGCACAATACTGGTACATCTGCAGATTTAGCATGGTTGATAGCCCTCAATAGTTTGTGGCATTACACCGTCATCGGCAGCAACTACAAGAACAGCGATATCAGTGGATTTCGCACCGCGTAGACGCATAGCTGTAAACGCTTCATGGCCAGGAGTATCAAGGAATGTAATTCTATTGTCGTTGTAACGAACTTGGTACGCACCGATATGTTGAGTAATACCACCTGCCTCGCCAGCTGTTACATTGGTTTGGCGAATTACGTCCAATAAGGATGTTTTACCATGGTCAACGTGACCCATGATAGTTACAACTGGTGGACGAGGTTTTAATGTTTCTGGTGCATCTTCAATTTCAATGATATCAGTAGGATCTTCTTCCGGTTCTACTTCAGTTACAGTTACACCAAATTCCTCTGCTACGATGGTAGCTGTATCAACGTCAACCTCTTGGTTGATGCTAGCCATAACGCCTAAAAGCATCAATTTTTTGATGATTTCAGATACTTCACGACCCATTTTTTCAGCTAATTCTTTTACTGTTAAAGGACCGCTTAATTCGATTTCAGTAGCGATTGCCTCTTGTGCTTTACGTTCTTCTTCCGCTTTATGTTGCAAATATTGTTCATTGCGGTGTTTTACCTTATTTTTCTTCTTTTGCATGGAAGTAGATAATAAGGATTGTGGGCGATTGTTGCCTTTTTTATTTTTCTTGTTACGACGGTCATTGCCATTTTGTTGGTTGCCATCATTATTGTTTCGATTGTCTACACGGCCATTACGGTTGTTATTGCGACCTTCTGCATTACCATTATTACCTTGGCGTTTGTCATTTTTGACCTTGTTGAGCATCATTTTTATGGCCTTGTTGTTGACCATTTGGACGGTCTTGTTTTTGATGGTTACGGCCATCTTGTTTAGGACCATTATTTTGTTTTTTAGTAGGCTCGTTAATTTGTACATGACGAACATGAGGTTTCTTGTCTTCATGCTTTTTATCATCATGTTTAGCCTCTTTTTTATGGCTATGTTCTTTTGCCGGTTTATCTGTTTTTACAGATTTAACAGGTGCAACTGCTTTTTCATGTTTGCGTGGATTAGCTGGTGCAGCTGCCGCTTTTCATCAGCCCCATTAGACTTACCTCCCTAATTGGCTCTTCACCACACTATAGCCCTGCATCATCTACCGTATTAACAGCTTTTGTAACATTAAAATTATGTTGTTGCAAAATAGAAATAACCTGTTTACTTTCAACGCCAAATTCCTTAGCGATTTCATGTACGCGTTTTTGGACATCTACATACCCCCTTCATACGATCAATCTCTTTTAGTAACGCTTTCGCAAACTCCATCATCCTCTACGGCCACCACCACACGTACTTCTTTCCAATAGCCGTACACTAATGTCTCTTTACTGCCGACCTTACGCAATGGGATATGATAAGCTTCTGCTAATTGTATGTACTTTTTTCATTATTGGCTGCACAATCACCAGCTAATAAAACTTAGCTTTTGGTGTTTTATTCTTCATCGCTTTTTCTACGATGAAATCTCCGGAGCTCAATTTCTTTCCAGCTCGCTGCTGCTTCTAAGAGATTTAAAAACTTTATCTTCATTCATATGCTGAAATTATTCATTTCTTTCCAAATCGTGTTTTAATGCCTCATATACATCCTTTGATACGGTATGTTTTAAAGAGCGTTCTAATTTTTTACCTTTATACGCAGCTTCAAAACAATCCATAGATGCACAGATATAAGCACCACGTCCAGGGGCTTTACCAGTTCTGTCGATACTGATTGACCCTTCTGAACTTAGAGCAACACGCATCAACTCACGTTTACTCTTTGGTTCACCACAGCCTACACAGGTACGCATAGGTTGAGATTTGGTTTTCATTAGTCTTCGCTTTCCGCTGCTTCTGTACTAGTAAAACCTGTGAAAGGATTCTCTGCAGCTTGTGTTTCACTCTTAATGTCGATTTTTCCAGTTTGTCAATTTAGCTGCTAAACGAGCATTTTTGACCTGCTTTACCTAATAGCCAAGGACAATTGATAATCTGGTACTACAACGTAAGAAGCTTTTTCTTCTTCGCTTACATCTACGGAAATAACCTTTGCAGGACTCAAGGAATTAGCAATGTAAATAGCAGGATCTTTCATCCCATTTTTACAATGTCGATTTTTCATCGTGTCATTCATCTACAATGTGTTGAACGCGTTGATCTTTTTGGACCTACGCAAGCACCTACTCGGATCGATAGATTCATCGCGGCTATATACGGCGATTTTAGAACGCATACCCGGTTCACGTGCTACGGATTTAAGCTCTACAACACCTTCATAAATTTCTGGTACTCTAATTCAAACAAGCGTTTTAATAGGCCTGGATGAGTACTGAGAAATCATGATTTGAGGTCCCTTCGTAGTTTTCTTTAACCTCTACAATATAGCATTTAATGCGGTCCCTTCATGATATGTTTCTGTAGCAATTTGCTCAGTTGGAGGTAAAATAGCTTCTGTTTTACCTAAATTGATATATATGTTTTTACCTTCAACGCGTGTTATAACACCCGTAATGATATCACCTTCACGGCTATAATATTCTTCGTATACGACACTCGCGTTCAGCTTCTTTTTAAACGTTGAATCAACATTTGTTTTTGCTGTATGAGCAGCACTGCGACCAAAGTTAGCAGGTGTTACATCTGCCTCTACAATATCGCCAATCTCATAGCGTTTATCTTTTTTACGAGCATCTAATAGGCTGATTTCTGTTTCTGGGAATTCAACAGTTTCTACAACTTGTTTTTTCGCCATTACCTTATAGGCACCAGTTTCACGATTCAATTCCACATATGCATCTGGGTTAGAATGTGGTTCCTTACGATATGCTTGTAATAACGCAGCTTCTAAGGATTCAAAAATAACCTCAGGTGCAAAACCTTTTTGCTTCGTCAGCACCATAACTGCTTGAATTAATTCTTGACTCACTCGTATGCCTCCATGTATTAAAAATCAAGATGTAATCGAATTTGTGCAATGGCTGTGCGTTCAAAGATTACGCTTTCACCATTGATAGAAAATTCTATCGTTGTATCAGTAAAGCCTTGTAAAACACCGGTATATTGTTTATTACCATTGATTTGTTTAAACAATTGAATGTCTACATCACGGCCATTATAGCGAATGAAATCTTTATCTTTTTTCAAGACCCGATCAAGACCTGGAGAAGATACCTCAAGCAAATAATTTTCTGCAATAGGGTCTTTCTCATCGAGGATAGCACTCAATTTTTCACTGACCATTTGACAGTCATCCAAATCAACACCACCTGGCTTGTCGAGATATACGCGTAAATACCAATCGCGTTCTCGAACATAGTCGACATCGACTAATTCCAGATTTGTACCGGCTATAATGCCTTCTACTACAGAGGATACGAATTCCTCTACGGCCTCTCTTTTCATAGCCATCGCCTCCTTATAACATACTACTTATCTATTATTCATACCGTTCCATTGTAGATTTGGCAAAATCATATGACTAATTTCGCCTAATCATAAACGAAAGAGTGAGCAACAATAGCCCACTCTTAAAAAAGTTTATATAAAAGTCACGTTTATTATAGCATATTTCTATGCAAATGTACAATTTAACTACGGGAATTTAATTCACAAAGTATATTAGTTAAATATTCAGATAGTGCATTTTCTAATTGACCTAATGTTTTCGCATCTAAATGATGGTCGATTTCCGGATGATTTTGATAGCGTAACTCGGCAAAAAACTCGTCACGGTATTCATTATAAAAGAGTAATAAACCAGTACATTCATCCATTTTTCGGTATTCAGCGATAATATAAGATCCGTTGATCATACGCACTGCATTTTTAGGTGTTATATCTCGTACAAATCCTTCTAACTCAGCGGGCATAACAGATTCATAATCCCAATTTTGTAACCCCTTACGCATATACGTATAGGTAAAATTTTCAGCACTATTAATCAATAGTTTCGTAAGACCTTGAACGCAACGTTCTTGTAATCCGGTCCAATAAGGCTCAAATTCTTGACGTACAAAGGATATATCCACAAAGGAAAATAAGGGCATTACTACATGCACTGTATAATCCTCTACTTCTTTATCGTAAAGAGCACACCACTTCCACCCTAAATCATTTTCATAATGAAATAGAGGCAATGTTAATACAATCTTTCCAGTGGACATAGTCTCTTGAGCTTTAGCAATTTCGTCAGGTCCTGTTACAACGAGTTTAAAATTACCAATCTCCAATGGTAACCAAGAATAGTCTAAAGACTTACAGGTTTCAACGATATTCTCCATATAATGCCTCATACCTTTCTTGATACATTAATACCGTCTTCACATACATACGTGTTTCAGGAAACGGAATCGTATCAATCATACCATTCCAATTCTTTTCCTTAATCCAGGACTCAACATGTCCACGCCCTGCATTATAGGCAGCCAGAGCTTGTACCTCATCACCATTAAATTCTTTTAATAAATACCCCAAATACCAGGTGCCTAATTGGATATTCGTTTCTGGCTCTTTTAGTTGACGATCCGTGTAGTTACCATGCCCCATTTGCTGGGCCACCCAACGAGCTGTATCCGGCATGAGTTGCATCAATCCTAGAGCGCCTGTTTCGGATTCAGCAGTATTTTTATATTTACTTTCGGCCAAAATGACACTGGCCACCAAGGCCGGTGATACCTCTTCCTTTTCCGCAGCCGATACAACTACATCTCTATAATCAAAGGGGTATGCTGTATAGCGTGCTACAGGATCTTGCATATGGTTAAAATAAAACCAGCCCAACACGACAACAGCCAATGCTGTTGCTGTATTTCGTTTCATACATCCTCCCCTTAATCCTAACCGTATATATTTTAAATCGATTCAATCATATATATTGTTGATTATTTATTATACAACGGTAGTAGTTTCTCGTGCCACAATTTTTCTAACTGAATATATAATTCATCAGGTGTACCATCATTATTAATGATGACATCTGTAAATGAGCGTTTATCATCTAATAACATTTGACTTTGAATACGCGCTAATGCGTCTTCTCTTGAATATCCATTACGCTCCATTAATCGGCGAACCTGCACCTCTGGCGATACATAGACAAGCCAAACCGTATCGAGTCGCTCATACCACTTACCCTCAATGAGAAGAGGAATATCATAAATAACGGCTGGAGCTTCTTCCTCTTCATACATAGCACTCAATTCATCAATACGCTGACGAATGAAACCATGTAAGCAGCTATTTAACTGTAGGCGTTTTTCTTCATTGTGAAAGACGATACTACCAAGTGCTTCACGATTTAATCTACCATCATCGAGAATCACTGTATCACCAAATAATTCACGGATAGCAGCGAGTCCAGGCGTACCAAGATCAACCACTTCACGTGCTACTACATCAGCATCAATATAAGGTACATTCTTCTTTTTAAAAAAGTCTAGTACTGTACTCTTGCCAGATGCAATTCCACCTGTTAAACCTATTTTTAACATATGTGCCTCCTGCATCTATCCTTCTACTCGAACGTTATATGTAAAATTTATTTTACAAGTGCCCAGTTTTCCGCATTATGTACATCGACGATAAGTGGAACATGTAATGCTACAATGGATTCCATAGTTTCCTTAAGTAACGTTTGAATAGCATCCAATTCTTCATTTACCACTTCTAATACAAGTTCATCATGCACCTGTAATAATAAGCGAGATTTAAATGTCTTCTCTTCTAAAATGGATTCTACCTTGTTCATAGCGAGCTTAATAATATCAGCAGCAGTACCTTGTATCGGTGTATTCATTGCTGTCCGTTCTGCGAAGGAACGACGATTAAAATTACGGCTATTAATATCTGGCAACTCGCGCATGCGACCAAACATCGTACGCACCTTACCCGTTTCATGGGCTTCTTGTACCATGTTATCCATATATTCTTTAACCTTTGGATAACGGCTAAAATAAAGCTCAATATAGTTTTTTGCTTCTTGACGCGTAATGCCTAAATCACGAGACAAACCAAAATCTGAAATACCATAGATAATGCCAAAGTTGACAGCCTTTGCGTGAGACCGTTCTTCGCTGGTTACCTCATCTTGAGACTTGCCAAGCACTTCGGCAGCGGTAAATCTATGAATATCTTTACCATCGTTGAAAGCCTTAATTAACGCTTTATCACCAGACAAATGCGCCAAGATACGGAGCTCGATTTGTGAATAATCGGCACTCACTAGTGTATCAAAGCCTTCACCTGGATAGAATAACGCTCTAATTTCACGACCCTTTTCAGTGCGGACAGGAATATTTTGTAAGTTCGGATCTGAAGAGCTCAAGCGTCCAGTAGCTGTTACCATTTGGTTGAATGTGGTATGAATGCGATGCGTTTCAGGATTGATGAGGACCGATAAGCCTTCACAATAGGTAGAAACTAATTTGGCTACGGAACGATAGGCCAAAATCTTCTCTACAATAGGGCTTTCATGACGAAGCATATCCAATACTTCTGCATCTGTGGAGTAACCTGTTTTCGTCTTTTTAATGACAGGTAGATTCATCTTTTCAAACAAGATGATCCCCAATTGTTTTGGAGAATTAATATTAAACGTTTCCCCTGCCAATTCATAAATTTCTTGCTGAACGGCTTCGAGTTCCGCCTTGAATTTAACAGTTGTTTCTTCTAATTTTACAGGGTCAATATAAATACCATTTTTCTCCATAACTAATAATGTATGAATCAATGGCAATTCAATATTGTTATATAAATCCCATAAGGATTCGTCTTGCAATGCCTTAACAGCAGCATCGTTCATAGCAAGCAATGCTTTCACCATAGAGACGCATTCTACATCTACACTACCTGTGGCAATAGATGGTACACTAAAACGCTCTGTTAAATAGAGATATCCATAATTGGTACGCGTTGGGTCCAATAGATAAGCCATCAAGGATACATCGTAAATACGAGCCTTACCATCATCATACAAACGGATTTGAGCCGGTTCATCGTGGCAAAGAACCTCCATTAATTCCTTGCTTTGCGTCGTTACAACCGTCTTTGCACCATTCAATGCATTCAATAATTTGTCATTATGAGAACCATCTAATTTAATGATGCTTTCACCATTATTAATGAAAGCAGACGTAATCGTACGGAACGGCGCTTTGCCATCCGTAATAATATGAACACCAATGGTTTTATTTTTATAAAAGTCCTCAGTAAGAGCAGATGCATCTAACAGATCTTCGACTTTAATCTCTTCGGCCATACTAAATAGGCCACCAAAATCCTCTGTATCGCCACCTTCTGCGCCCATCACACTAGCCAAGCGAGGTGTCAATTTAGTAAAGCCTAGGGTTTCAAACATAGGTTTCACTTCGCCAAGGTGGAAATTCTGTACAAATTGATCAAGTGTATAGGACAAGTCCATGTCAGTCTTGATGGTAGCCAATTGACGAGATAAGAAGGCTAACTCTTTATTTTCAACAAGACGTTCTTTCAATTTCTTGCCCGAAATATTATCGATATTCTCATATACAGACTCTAAATCACCGTATTCATTAATTAATTTAAGAGCTGTTTTTTCACCAACCCCTGGAACGCCTGGAATATTATCGGAGGAATCGCCCATAAGCGCCTTCATTTCGATAACTTTATCTGGGCCATAGCCATATAATTCAGTCATATTATCCAAGGTAACCTCAAGCATGTCTGAGATACCTTTTTTCGTTAAGAATACATGACTGTAATCGGTAACAAGCTGTAAATTATCACGGTCACCAGTAATAATTTGCACTGCTAAATCAGAAGATCCAAATTTCTTTGACAAGGAACCAAGAATATCGTCCCCCTCATAACCTTCCTCTTCAATAACACAAATGCCAAGAGCCTTCAACACATCTTGAATCAAACTAAATTGAGGACGTAAATCCTCTGGTGCATCAGGGCGATTACCTTTATATTCACTATACATTTCCGTACGGAACGTTTGACGGCCTTTATCAAAGGCTACAGCAATATAATCAGGTTTAATCTCTTCATATAATTTAATGAGCATTGTCAAAAAACCATATACTGCATTGGTTGGCGTGCCAAGAGCAGACTTCAACGGAGGAAGCGCAAAAAAGGCACGGAATAATAGGCTGCTGCCATCTATAATCATTAATTTTTTCATAAGTACACCTCGCTTAATCATATGTTTCATTATAGCATATTAAGGGGAATAAAATTGATTTTTCATCGTCTAGAGCCTTGTAAAAATATATGTAACAAGCATTCTTACTTTTAGAAGAATGGGAACACGGGTGGCCCTAAAAGCTTCCACCGGCCGGGTCTGTCTACGGCCTGCGGCCTTCGCAGGGCCAAAGTCAGCTTTAGGCCACCCGTGTTCCCCCATATCAAGCATTTAAAACATATATACATATATTTTTTTATATTCTGCTTCTACGATATATAAATCAATTTTATTACTATACTAATATTACTATTCAATGAAACGTATGATTAAGCGTTCGCCAATCCCGACCGTAGAGAAAAGGACGCCTTTCGGCGTCCTAATTATAATAAGGGTTATAGGACAAAAAGTGTGTGTGACTAATCCCAATAAGTTGGAAAATCTGTAGACATATGTAGCTCATTCCAAACAGGAGCATCACCCCATTGAGGGATTGAACGATCTATTTGGCAATAACTAGATAACCGTTTGTAGATAGCAGCAATCGATTCATCTGTAGGCATACAATTTAATATATCTGAAATAGAAAGCGGTCTTGGTGAGTGCATATAGCACCACCAATAGACCGCTTTTAGTCTTCTTTCAAGTGAAAGGCCCCTATGAGCCCGTAACATACTTCTTAGTTGAGCATTTACTCCACCTTCAATACGATTATTTGTTGTAGGTACTTTAATATCAATGTATTCCAAAAATGTAAATAAAGTTTGTTGCCTAATCAGGCGCCATAATGATGATTCAGCTTTAAGCAAACGCTCATGTGTAGAGCGTTTATTTCCGAATTCATCAATCGTCATTTCTCGTAAAAAATCAGAATATGTCATTCGCCACGCTGAAAGCTCATTAATCCATATAAAGGCTTGATCCATTGTTTTCACATTAAATAAAGCTTTGGCAAGACTATAAAGGTCTTTCCCAGCTAACGTTTTAGGTCTACTTGTCGTATATCGTCTAACCTGACAAAAAATGTGAAACAGGCATCTTTGGTGACTGCTATGAGGCCAAACTTTACGTAATGCTTTAGGCAAACCATTAGCACCATCAGACACAACGACTTTAGGTTCGGCAATCCGTTCCATTAAACACTGCCAAGCTCTAGCATGCTCATAACGACAGACATACCATCCTAGAACATGAGTATCATTGCAACAAATCAAAAACACATAAATTTCTAGCTAAGTAAATTCCATCAAGATATACCACATCATGTACTTCTTCCACTTTTTGGTGGCAATGGCCATATGGACCAAAAATTTAGCGGTTTTTACGCCTGAATGTACGACCTTTACCAGGCATATCAGCTTGAATATCGGTGCTGAATAACCAATTCAAGAATAGGTTTAACTCTTTTACTTAATTTATTAATTTTAACGGTAAATGCCACCTTACAATATTTGCAAAACCAACGCTGAGAACCAGATTTTTAAAACACCATGTTTTAATACATGTTTCATTACAATCAGGACATTTTTATTTGTCGCATAAACTCTTCCTCCATATTTGTTTATATATAGGAAGATATAACCTCATTTTTAGTCAGTAATTACAAGGGTTAACTGAAGTTTTTCACACACACTTTTTTGTCCACCCTCAAACTTCTTCAGAAAAGATTAAACCCTTATAACACTGGATATTTACTAGTGTTATAAGGGTTTTTCACACACTTTTTGTCCTATAAGCCTATAATAAATTTATATATTTTTGTGGTATAAAAAAAGCCCATCGATGATGGGCTTTGGCTCTATAAAATTATAAAGCGTTTACTTTAGCTGCAAGGTTGGATTTTTTGCGAGCTGCAGTGTTTTTATGAAGTACACCTTTGGAGGCTGCTTTATCAATTACGCTAGTAGCTTGAACAAGTGCTTGTTTTGCTTCTTCTACTGCGCCTGCTTGAACAGCTTCAACGGTTTTACGAGCTGCTGTACGGATTTGAGATTTTACAGCGGCGTTTTTCGCACGACGTTCAGCATCCGTTTTTACGCTTCTAATACTGGATTTAATGTTTGGCAATTGAGTCACCTCCTTAAAAATCGTTTCTTATACCTGAATGATTATATCATACAAGATATTGTGACGCAAGGATTATATTACACAATACGACTATTTCATAATATCTTTTAAAAATGATGTGCCTACTGCATATGGTGAAAGTCCAAAGTTCGCCAATACGGTTTGTCCTATATCACCAAAACTATGGCGTAAACCTAAATCGATAGCCTCTTTCATACTTGGACTATAGGCAAGTAATGGAACATGTTCACGCGTATGATCTGTACCATGCCATGTAGGATCATTACCATGGTCAGCTGTGATGATAAGCAAATCATCATCTTTCAATAATGGCAATAATCCACTTAATTGGTAATCGAAATCTTCGATGGCACGTTTATAGCCTTCTACGTTACGGCGATGACCATATAGACTATCAAACTCTACAAGGTTTACCATCATGAGGCCACTTTCAAAGGAGGAACCTAATAAGTAAGGCACCACATTCATGCCGTGAGCATTCGATTTCGTTGGATAGCTTTCATCCCATCCGACATGAGCATAAATATCACCAATTTTGCCGACGGCCACCGTAGGAATTTGAGCAGCTTGTAATTCCTGTTGCACCATGCGGTGTTCAGGCATACGGCTATAGTCATGACGATTCGAGGTACGTATAAAATGACCAGGTTTACCTATAAACGGACGAGCTATGATACGTCCTACATAATAATCACCAACGCAAACCTTATTACGTGTAATTTCGCACATCCGATATAAATCCTCTAGAGGGATTACATCCTCATGTGCTGCAATTTGGAACACAGAATCCGCAGAAGTATACACGATTGGTTTCCCCGTTTTCATGTGTTCTACGCCAAGACGCTCTATAATTTCCGTACCAGATGCAACCTCATTACCAAGATAACCATAACCAGTTTCTTTAGTGAAAGTATCCATCAATTCCTTAGGGAATCCATCGTAAAATGTAGGGAACGGAACCGTAACAGGATGGCCCATCATTTCCCAATGACCACTGGTTGTATCCTTTCCCGTACTGACTTCCTCCATTTTCCCATAAGCACCCATAACAGGTGTTTCATCGGTCTTAATATCCGCAATATTTGCCAATCCCAGAGAACGCAATGTAGGACAATGAATCAAGCCTGCAATTGCTTCGATATGTCCTAATGTATTAGCCCCTTCATCATTAAATTTTGCCGCATCTGGGGCATGACCAATGCCAACAGAATCCATAACTAATATAATGATTCTTTTATACATAATAACTCCTATTGTAATATTCAACTAGAATATTACGTGCTATACTACCATTAAGAGCCAAGTAACGTGAGTTAGGGAATAAAAACGCCTAACGTATGAGGTATCCTACCACCTCAACACGTTAGGCATCATCATATTTCCGTATTTTAGATGAGCCTAACGCTAACAGCACGTTATTTGGCTCTCTTTATGTGTTTATTATACTATATATAATTATGAAAATAAAGTACTACTTAAGATAAGGCATAGCTAACATTAGAGCTGCCAATGATTTACTATCCTTAATTTGTTCTGCCTTAATAGCCTCTAATAATTCAGGTAATGTAAAGTATTCAAGCTCTACGTATTCATCTGGATCCCAATGAGTTTCACCCATAGTGAGATCTTTTGCTAAGTATAGATGTAATACTTCATTACAAAATCCAGGACTTGTTGCGATTGTCCCTAATGAAATCCATTCTTTAGCGCGGTAACCAGTTTCCTCAGCTAATTCACGTTTAGCACAATTAATAGGTTCTTCGTTAGGGTCTAATTTACCTGCTGGAATTTCAAGCAAAGGTTGTTGCAAGGCATAACGGAATTGGCGTTCCATTACAATTTTGTTATCTTCTGTAACGACAACGATAGCAGTTGCCCCTGGATGGTGCACAACCTCACGCCATGCATTACTTCCGTTTACATCCGCTATATCATACGTTACTTTAATTAACTTACCATCAAACTTCATTTCGCTAGATTTTTGTATTTCTTTACTAATTGCCATGATAGCCTCCTCGTTACTATGCATATAATAATATCATAGAGAATAATTAATATATACTTATTAATAAATACACTTTTTACTTAATTATATAATTAAAACATTCACAATATATAATATATGTCAAAACTATAGAAAATAATATGGTAGTGTCAATAATTTTGTGTAAACGTCTTTTTATTCTCAATTACCAAACATATTTTGTAACTGACTAAATGCTGCCCCAAATCCACGATGTATTTTACCAAAGAATTTAGCATTATACTCACTTGCAAATGTGCATACAAAAAGTATCTAATGACTCGATTGATGGAAACTGTTCTTTATGGCTGATTCGTCTTTTTAGGTGTTTATTCCATCCTTCAATTAGATTATTAGAATAGATTGACGGCCTAATGGATTCAGGAAACTCTAAAAAAGTGAATAAGTCAGTAATATCGGATAATGTATTCGTAATCTTAGGATACTTAGACGACCACGTTTCTAAAAAGTTATACAAAGCTGCCTCAGCTACTTGTGTTGTATTAGCAGTATAAATCAATTTTAATTGTGCCAATACAGGAGCTATATCATGTTTTCTAGTTAGCATACGTACCATACGAGTTATATGTACCCAACAACGTTGGAATCGTGCTTTTGGATATATTTCTTGACAAGCTTGCTGCAATCCTTGAAACCCATCACCGACAAAAAGGAGAATGTCCTCTAGACCTCTTTGTTTTGCATGATCTAATAGCTCTTTGTAGGCTAATGTGCTTTCATTAGGATATATGCCATAATCAATGACATGTTTCTCGCCTGATGGTGTAATACCGATTAAAAACATGAAGAGCCTCTTTTTGTGCTGTTCCACGTTTAACGGTAAGAAAAGTAGCATCTAGATAGACTACAGCAAACTGTGAAGGTAATGGCCGATTATGAAACGCATCCACTTCTTCTGCAACAACTTGAGTCATATGAGAAATAGTTTGTGGCGAATAATAGCAACCATACATTTTCTCAATAATATCAGCTATTTCACGTGTGGTAATACCTTTTTGATATAACTGTATAATCATTTCTTCAAGATTACCAAAATTCCGATTGTACGGTGTAAGCAATTTATTTTGAAATTGACCCAATCGATCGCGAGGTATTTTGATGGTAATATTACCGAAAATAGTATGTAAAGAACGCTCGTAATAACCATTCCGAGAATTACCCGTATTATAGCCACTGACATCATATTTATCATAGGATAAAAACTCAGTTAATTCAGCTAGTAATATCGTATTTAACATCGTTTCAAGTTCATTACGAAATAAATCCATAAAAATTGAATGATTATCTGGAGTATCAACTGAGATTATGTTACCATTAAACATAGAGAATCAACCTTCTTTCTGCGATTTTTGTATGGTAACTTAATCATAAAGAAGATTGGTTCTCTTTTCAATTGTTTGAGAACAGTTTACACAAAAATATATTACACTGCCAATAATATAAATATTATACATAAATAAAACTAAATATAGCAAAATTCACGATGTATTTTTACCAAAGAATTTAGCATTATTCTCACTATCAAATATGATAAGTCAATTAATAAAAACTATTCTTTATGGCTTATTCGTCTTTTTTTAATTATTTATTCCAGATTTTGATTAAATTATTGGATTGTATTGACGGCCTAAGGGATTCAAGAAATTAAAAAAATGAATAAATCAGTTATATCAAATAATGTATTAGTTATCTTAAGATATTTAGACGACCACGTTTTTAAAAATATACAAAAGCCACTTTAGCTGCTTATGTTTTAGTGAAAGTATAAACCAATTTTAATTGTTCCAATACAAGAACTATATCATTTTATAATTAACATACGTACCATACTAGTTATATATCCCCAATAACGTTAGAAATGCTGATCTTAGATATATTTCCTGATAATCTTGTTATAATCCTTTAAATCTATCAATAACAACAATGAAATTTATCTCTGGATTTCTATATTCTGATTGATCTAATAGTTCTTTGTATGCTAAAGTACTTTCACTTGGATATATGCCATAACCGATGACATATTTCTCACCTGGTTGTGTAATACCAATAAAACTATAGAGCCCCAAAAAAGTTAGACTTTTATTTCCGAATAACTTAAACTGGTTGCTCGGAATTTTTTATGCTGCAGTAGTAGATAAACGATAATTAACTTGACTTAACCAGTTCAATTTTTCTTTAATTCGTTTAGTAGTGTAATACATAATATAGTTTTCAATCACCATTTTTAACTCATCATAGCTATGAAAGGTACTACCATAATACATCTCTTGTTTTAGGATGGCAAAGAAATTTTCCATTGGTGAATTGTCGAGACAATTACCTTTTCTAGACATACTTTGGAATATATTGTGCACTTTTAAATTATGTTGATACGCTTTCATTTGGTAACCCCAACCACGGTCAGAATGAAATGTCCGCCGATACTTAGCATCAGCAGTCTTTTCAATCGCCTGTTGTTGTGCTGAAAGTATAGACTCAGCCGATGGTGTAGGACTTATACTAAAACTGATAATTTCGAGATTATATAAATCCATAAATGGATCTAAGTATAGTTTTCTGACTTTCAAAACACCATTTGCATCTAGTTCATAATACTTAAATTCAGTTGTATCTGTAGTAATTTTTTGATGTGGTTGATTACAATGGAATCTACGCTTAATGCGATTAGGTGCAATCCGTCCTTTAACGCCTTTATATGAGTTATATTTTCGGCTCTTACGGGAAAATACTATTACTTGCAGATTGAACTTTTGCATAATTCGTTGCAATCGTTTCTTATTAACAACAATACCTCGTGATTGTAACAAGGGTAACAACCTTTTATATCCATAGTTGGGATGGTCTTTACGAATATCTTCAATAGCTATTCGTATTTGTAGATCTGGATCTGCTCGGTCAAAGTGCTGTTGCCAGTACATATATGTTGCTTTTGGAAAACATAAGGCAGCAAGAATCTCAGTTAGTTTGAATTCTCTTCGGAGACCGCTAATGATTCTTGCTGCTCTTTCATTTTTCGAGCATCCTCGAGGCGCAATCTCCTCAATTCTTTTAAATAGGCATTCTCAATTTGAGCATAGCGTAATTGTTTTCCAATTCTAAAATACGAGCTTGCTCTGGTGTTACTTCTTTTTTCTTCTTTTGGTTACTTGATTTAGCATGTGTGATAATCTTTGCTTTTTCATCTGTTCGACTCATGGTAGGTATTCGTCCTTTCGGTCGCTCGACAAAAGCATTGGCCCCATATTTCATAAACTCCGATTTCCAACGAGCTATTAATGGAGGATTATTTAGACCATATTGAAATGCAATTTGTCGATATGATAATTCACTAGTTAAGTATGACTCTACCACAGCTAGCTTAAATTCTGAAGTATATCTTGTATTATTTCGTTTTCGACACAAACCATCTTTACCAAATTCTTTAAATGCACTAATTCAACGACGAACTTGCGATGTAGTCTTTACACCATATTTCTTAGTTAAATACTTATATCCACCCTCGCCATTTAGATATGCGGTAACGACTTTAAAATTAAATGTAAAGCTATATTTTGCCATAGAAAAACCGACCTCCTTAACGTTAGGTTATTTGTTCTAACATGGCTCTCTGTCAAATGTTGGGGTGTTCACCCTACGAGCCTTCTTTGGCACCAATCATATGTATGGTTGGTGCCATTCTTTTTGCTCAAAAGTAGAATACGTACTCTAAATCTACCAAAGTGGCGAAGTCCATAGCTTATTCGTTTTAATACCTTAATCTTGTTGTTAGTTCCTTCTGTGTATCCATTAGAATATGGAAGTAAGAATGCATTAGTTAATTGAGTCATCCATGCAGGAAATGATGTAAAGAAGTTATTAAAGTCTTTCAAACCAGATGCTTTCACTAATTCTAACCAATGGGTTAAATGTGCAGCTATTCCTTGTTTACCATAGGTTGAAAAGATTTTTCTAAAAGATAGTTTTAAAGCATATGCTTTCCGTATATCTTCAGAAATTCGAAGTATTTCACAGAGCTTAATGTGTTCAGCTTCCGTTAAATGATCTGGATATTTCATTAGCACCCGTCTATTCTGTTTTAACATGCGTGAATGAGCAGCCAGTTTATGTTGTTCACGTTTTCTAACTCGCTCTACCGCCCAATCCACAAGTCGACACACATGGTATCGGTCACAGATAATATGCGCATGTGGAAATAGCGCCTCCATGATGCGCTTAAATTGTATGGACATATCCATAACAATAAACTTAACTTGTAGGCGATCTTTATGTTTAAATGATGCAAAATAGCGGATTAATGCTTGCGTATCACGTTTCGGTAAAATGTCTAATATTTCATGTGTATCTGGATTGGTTAAATTGACTTGGTATTGATGACCTTCCGCATTTCCTTTAAATTCATCAATACCAATAACAGTAGGTAAGGTTTTAGGCTTAGGTATAGTAATCATAGAGCAATAGCGTAATACTGTAGTAATAGATGTATCACACTCGTTAGCGATAGCAGTATAGGTTACACTTTCAGTAAGTTTATCAAATAACAAATTAATATTGGCTATACTTAGTTGCATATGTTTTCGTACAAATGGATTGTTCTCGGAAAAAGAGTGCTTACAATGAGGGCAAATATATCGACGTTGTCTGTATTTTCCAATTAATGGTCCTCGTTGTACTTTTCCAAATTTTACCGTACGTATGCGGTAATCTTTAATACGCTCTGTAGTTTCTCCGCATTTTGGGCAAATATGTGGTGTTACCGGTAATTCTATGTCAAAAATAAATGTTCCATCCAATTCGTAGCTGTTTGTGATAAACTCTTGTTTTACATTATGTAAAAATTCAGTATAATCAGTAGTAGGCATATAAGCTCACATCCTTTCTTTAGGACTTTGACACTTTTATTGTAAAGTATGTGAGTCTTGTATGCTTATTTTTTGCAAAAAAATAAGGTTGGAAGTGACACCGTAGTGGTGTCACCCCAACATTTATTATAGAACCTCTAACATTAAGGGGTCGGTTCAAAACATAAAGTTTTTTTGCTGTTCCACTTTTATCAGTAATAAATGTAGCATCTAGATAAACCACAGCAAACTGTCAAAGAACTGCCAATTATAAAATGCATCTAATTCTTACATAATGACTTTAGTAACATTGGAAATAGTTTGTAACGTATAACAACAACCATACATTGTTTCAATAATATCGGCTATTTCATGTGTAGTGATACTTTTTTTTTGATACATCTAAATAATCATGCCTCAAGATTACCAAAGTTTCAATTATACCGTATGAGTAATTTATTTTGAAATTGCTCCAATCAATCGCGAGAAATTTTGATGGTAATATTACCGTAAATAATATGTAAAGAAATCTCATAATATCCATTTCGAGAATTACCAATTTACACAAAAATATATTACACTACGCAAACTTCTAATGATTTAGATAAGGATTTAAAGCTTCATAAAGTGTATACCTATAGATACATCATATATATAAGGTATAAAATTTTTACAAATACATTTTTCATCTTACAGTCATATTATAAAGTAAAATGTACTACTCTCAATAAAAAAATGAGATCGATAGAATACTAAACTCATTCTCTAGGAATTCTTAATTATATAATCCAATATAACAAGTAAAATTAATTTAATAAAAAAACGTACTTATCTAAAAATAAAAGCAAAAATATTATTAATCTTTATAATATATAATTCTATCTTTTACTCTGTTAGTAACGAGAAATAATTACTCTCATGCCCATTTTATTTTTCATAAAACGATTAATATAATCTTCTTTAATAATATCTAAAACTACACTAGCAGCTGATATTACATCATCTGGATCAAATTCTTCATAATCTTTTGTTATTTGTGCAACTACTTCACCTTCATCTCTAACATACATTTTTTTACATATGAAGTTTCATGATTAAAATCGTTACAAACTTCAAGCATTTGAGTAACTTGACTTGTGCCAGGCTCTACTTTAGCAATATTATCTATTAAAATATCAAATGTATTACGCTTATCATAAAAAAATATCAATACTCTTGATATAACCCCAGTATCACCAATACTTTCACGTATTACAATATAACTAGTATCATCTTGCTTAAATCCATCATAGCGAACTTCTAGTTTATCTAAAAACTCTTTCATAACATCATATGCACTCATATTTACCTCCTATAATGAATTTTTAATGAAAAATGAATGTTTTATGAATTGATTATATAATATATAGATTTACTGGTCAATATACGTTAATTCAGTATTCCTCAACCATAATCTATAAATATCTCATTAATACAAAATTACAAATAGTTAATTCTATATGAGCAACTTACAATTTTTTTAGCAGTGTAATATATTTTTGTGTAAACTGTTCTCAAACAATTGAAAAAGCGAACCACTCTTCTTTATGATTAAGTTATCAAGAAAAAAATTACAGCAACAAAATTAAACAACTATGTTTACTCTTAACATAAACTTCATTAACACTTCAGATAATCATTTAATCTGGGTTGTAAGTGATGAATTGTAAAAATATATTGCGATAAATAAAAAAACTCATATTGGAGATCTCGTGTAAAATGTAAATAACCACAAATACATGACACGGAGGTCTCTAATATGAGCTATATACATCTTACCATAAAAAAACGAAGTCAAATAGAAGTTTTACGAAAAGAAGGATACTCTGTTCGTAGAATTGCTAGCTTAATCGGTGTTCACCATTCTACTGTAGCAAGGGAATTAAATCGCGTTGAAGGTAAATATTCTGCGATTAAAGCACAACAGTTAGCAATTAGTAAGTCTGCTAATAAAGGTAGACCAACAAAGTTAACACCTCAATTAGCGGCTTTAATTGAATCCAGGTTACAACAAACTTGGTCTCCAGAAGAAATAGTTGGTGCTGAATTAGTTGGAGCTCTAAGCTTTAAGACAATATATTCTTGGATCCATCGTGGTTTTCTTGCTGTAACAGAAAAAGTACTTCGCCGGAAAGGCAAAAAGCCTGGTACACAAGAAGCGCGTGGACGGTTCAATGTGAAAAAGGCCATTAAGGACCGACCTCAAGAGGTTGAAAATCGTGAAACTTTTGGTCATTGGGAACTAGATACAATGGTGTCTTCCAGAGGTCAAAGTAAAGGGTGTTTAGCTACATTTGTTGAACGTAAAACTCGATTCTATATAGCAATAAAAATGGATGACCGAACTAAGGATTCTATGTTTTTAGCTATTAGTTCTCTATACAACGCATTAACAAGTAAATTACTTAAAACCTTTACAGTGGACCGTGGTAAAGAATTTGCGTGCTTTGAACAGGTTGAAACCGAGTTTGGGATACCGATATATTTTGCTGACGCCTATGCAGCATGGCAATGTGGCTCTAATGAAAATAGTAATGGTTTACTTCGAGAGTTTTTTCCTAAGAAAACCGATTTAGCTAAAGTAACACTAGATAAACTAACAGAAGCACTAGTGCTGATTAATAATCGACCTAGAAAATGCCTTGGGTTTAAAACACCATTTGACATGTTTAAACACGAGATTAGAAAATTGATTTGATTTTGTCGCATTACTTATTGCAATTCAAGATACAAAAAAGCCGCCCAACCTTAGTCGAGCGGCTTTCACCATTCTATAAAGAATTATATATAGTTTACATAGTCCCAGTACTACCAATACCACCTGTACGTACGCCTGTTGCGTCGTCATCATTAGTGATAAGGTATTTAGAGAAAATGCCTTGCGCAACGCGTTCGCCTTTTTCAAGGGTAACTGGTTCGTTGCCAAAGTTTAGGAGGGCGATCATGATATGACCTTCATTCTCCTCATTATTATAGTAATCGCTGTCGATAATGCCTGTGCTATTCACAAGAGCTAGTTTACGTTTAATAGCCATGCTAGAACGGATATGTATAGCAAGGTATTCGTCGTATGCCATGAAAGCCTTAAGCCCTGTTGGCACGAGAACTACTTGATTAGGTTCTAAAGTAACAGCTTCAGCGCATTCAATATCATAGCCTGCGCTTTCTGTGGTTTTACGTGTTGGTAAATTGATATTTTGTTCTTCAAAAGCAGAAACTACTTCAAAGCCACGAATATCCATGTAACACCTCTTATTTCAAACAATCTTTACGGGACAAGTTCACACGGCCTTGTTTATCGATTTCGATAACCTTAACCATAATTTCGTCGCCTACATTTACAACGTCTTCTACATTTTCAACGCGTTCTTTTGCAAGTTTTGAAATATGTACAAGACCTTCTTTGCCTGGTAATACTTCTACGAAAGCACCAAATGCCATCAAGCGAGTTACTTTACCAAGGTATACTTCACCTACTTCAACCTCTTTAGTAAGGTTTTCGATGATTTGTTGCGCTTTTGCAGCCCCTTCTTGGTCTACAGAAGCGATGAATACTGTACCATCATCTTCGATGTCAATTTTTGCACCTGTTTCGTCAATGATGCTACGGATTACTTTACCGCCAGAACCAATTACGTCACGAATTTTGTCTGGATCAATTTTCATTGTAATGATGCGTGGAGCGTATTGGGACATTTGTTGACGAGGTTCAGCAATGGTATCTAGCATAATGCCCATGATGTGCATGCGACCTTTATGAGCTTGTTCCAATGCTTCGTGAAGGATTTCACGAGACAAACCAGAAATTTTAATATCCATTTGGATGGCAGTTACACCCTTAGCTGTACCAGCCACCTTAAAGTCCATGTCGCCAAGAGCATCTTCCATGCCTTGAATATCTGTTAAGATTGTGTAGTGTTCACCTTGTGTTACAAGACCCATTGCAATACCTGCTACAGGAGCTTTAATAGGTACACCAGCATCCATCAAGGACAATGTGGAACCACATACGGAAGCCATAGAGCTAGAACCATTGGATTCTAATACTTCAGATACTAAACGCAATGCATATGGGAATTCTTCTTCGCTAGGAATGACAGGTACCAATGCGCGTTCAGCTAAAGCACCATGACCGATTTCACGGCGTCCAGGACCACGGGAGGAACGAGTTTCCCCTACAGAGAAGGATGGGAAATTGTAGTGGTGAATATAGCGTTTTTCTGTTTCTAAACCGATGCCATCAATTGTTTGTTTTTCAGACAATGGCGCTACAGTAGCTACGTTCAATACTTGAGTTTGACCACGTGTGAATAGACCGGAACCATGTGTACGAGGCAATACGCCTGTACGGCAAGAAATTGGCCGAACTTCATCAAGTTGACGGCCATCTGGACGGATTTTTTCAACAGTGATCATATGACGAACGATTTCTTTCGTCATAGCATCGAATGCTTTATTTACATCAGCTAAGTTATCTGGGTAGATTTCCGCGAAATGTGCTAATACATCTTCACGTACTTCAGTTTCTTGTGCATCGCGTTGTTGTTTATCTGCACAACGAACGGCTGCGTCAAGTTTATCGTGACCATATTCGCGAACTGCATCAGCGATTTCAGCAGGTACGTCTTTGCTTTCAAATACGCGTTTTTCCTTGCCTACTTTAGCTTTTACATCTTCTTGGAATGCAACGATTTTCTTAATTTCTTCGTGAGCAGCCATAATAACTTCAAGAATTGTTTCTTCTGGAACTTCTTGCGCGCCACCTTCAACCATGAGGATAGCATCTTTAGTACCAGCTACTACGATATTAAGGTCAGTTTCTTCTAATTGTGCTTTTGTTGGATTAACGACAAATTCACCATTTACACGACCCATGCGAACGCCAGCGATTGGTCCAGCCCATGGGATATCGGAAATAGATAATGCTGCAGATGCACCAATCATACCACAGATAGCAGGATCACAATCTTGATCTACGGACATAACTGTAGCTACTACGTGTACTTCGTTACGTACACCTTTATCGAATAGTGGACGAATAGGACGGTCAATCAAACGGCTATTCAAGATAGCAGATTCAGGTGGACGTGCTTCACGTTTGATAAAACCACCTGGCAAACGACCAATAGCATACATTTTTTCATCATAATCTACTGTGAGTGGGAAGAAATCGATATCCTTCGCCTCTTTAGAACCTGTAGCGGTAACGAGTACGCGTGTATCGCCATAACCAACCATTACGGCACCGCCAGCTTGTTTTGCAAGTTCCCCAGTCTCGATCGTAAGTGTACGACCAGCTAGGTCCATTTGGAATTGTTCCATTCCTATTCCTCCTAAAAATCTTCTTATACGTATACCTTATTATTATATATCATCTATTAAAAATAAGCTATTTTTTCACTTTATTAAAAGCAATTATCATAATAAAAAGGACAGAGTAGCCGCTCTGTCCTTTTTTCTGTGTTGCCATGATAGAATATCGACAATTGTTTCCCTTTGTCTAATATGATTATAACACAAGAATATAAAATAAAAAAGCCGTCCAAAGGGACGGCTAGTTTTATTATTTACGAAGACCAAGGCGTTCGATAAGGGAACGGTAACGTTCGATATCTTTACGACGAAGGTAGTCAAGCATGTTACGGCGTTGACCAACCAATTTCAACAAACCACGACGGGAATGATGGTCTTTTTTGTGTTCTTTCAAGTGTTCAGTTAAGTATACGATGCGGCTTGTTAAAATCGCAACTTGTACTTCTGGAGAACCAGTGTCACCTTCATGAGTAGCGTATTCTTTAATTACTGCTAATTTAGCTTCTGTAGTTAACATTAATGTTACCTCCTAAAAAATAATAATCCCGATAAGCTTAAGTAACCGTTGGAGATTCGAATACTTCGCTTACGATATGTCTTATGACTTAGTTAAGTATACAGTATAATCCCATTAGTGTAAAGGTTTTCATGAAAAAGAGAGGATAATATCCCCTCTTTTTTAGACCATATTATTTAGGTACTTATTTTGAACCGAGCATCATACGGTCGCTTAAGGCACCTTCGCCAGCTACTTCAAATTTTTGTAATAAATCAGCAACTGTTAATTTTTTCTTTTCTTCCCCTTTTACATCATAGATGATACGACCAGCATCCATCATGATGAGGCGATTACCAAAACGCAATGCATCGCGCATGTTATGAGTAATCATAAGGGTGGTTAAGTTATGTTCTGCAACGAGCTTCTCTGTCAATTGCAATACATTTTCTGCAGTCTTAGGATCAAGAGCAGCCGTATGTTCATCCAACAATAATAAATCAGGACGAAGCATAGTAGCCATAAGCAATGTAATGGATTGGCGTTGCCCCCCAGATAATAGACCCATGCGTGCAGATAGACGTTCTTCAAGACCTAAGCCTAATAGAGCAAGACGTTCTTTAAAGAATGCTTGTTCACTATCTTTGAAAGCCCATTTAAGGCCCAAGTTTTTACCACGACGCATAGCAAGAATCAAGTTTTCTTCGATTTGCATATTGCCTGCAGTACCAACCATAGGGTCTTGGAATACACGGCCAATGTATTTAGCGCGTTTGTATTCTGGCATTTTTGTTACATCAATATTATTGATGGTAATGCTCCCTTCGTCAACTGGAAATACACCAGCGATGGAGTTTAGCAAGGTACTTTTACCAGCACCATTACCACCGATTACTGTACAAAAGTCCCCTTCTTCTAACCGAAGATCGATACCTTGTAATGCAGTTTTTTCATTAATTGTGCCCTTAAAGAAGGTTTTTACCATATTTTTTACTTCTAACATAGTGTCCTCCTTAGCGAGCTAGCCATTTGGCTTTCAAAGTAGGCAAAGAAAGCGCGATGGCAACGAGAATTGCAGTGAATAATTTTAAATCGTTTGGTGGCATACCCATGTAGAGTACAGCTGCGATAACGATACGATATACGATGGAACCGAGTACTACAGCAACGAGGCTACGTACGAAGGATTTTGTACCGAATACAACCTCACCGATGATTACAGACGCCAAACCGATAACGATAGTACCAATACCCATGCCTACGTCGGCAAAGCCTTGGAATTGACCGATAAGAGCACCAGACATGCCAACGAAACCATTGGAGATTAATAGACCAAGAACAATCATATTATCTGTATTAACACCTTGTGCACGAATCATTTGAGGATTCACACCAGTTGCACGTAATGCTGTACCAATTTCAGTGCCGAAGAACCAGAACAATAGTAAGCATACAGCCACTGCTACTAAAACACCTACGATAGCAGCAGACCACATATTCGGTGTATGTAATACACCACCAAGAGTCGTATAAATTGTATCCATACGAAGCAAGGACACATTTGCTTTACCCATAATATGAAGGTTTACTGAGTACAACGCAATCATTGTTAAAAATACCAGCCAACAATGCCGGAATTTTTTAATTTAGTATGAATCCAACCCTGTTACAGCACCGGCCAACATACCGCCTACACCAGCCAGTAAAATAGAAAGGATTGGGTTCATACCACTAGTAATTAAAATGGCGGAAATGGCCGCCCCCATAGGGAACGTCCCTTCCACGGTCAAGTCAGCCACATCAAGAACGCGGAAGGTGATGAATACACCGACCGCTAACAAGGACCATAATAGACCTGTTGTTATGGTGCCTACCACTAAATCTAACATCAAAATCTCCTCTATTATTTCATATCTTTACGAAGTGTATCAGGAATTGTAATCCCTAATTTTTTAGCACGTTCTTCGTTGACAGTTAATTTGATCTCTTTTTGCATTTCAATAGCCATGTCGCTAATTTTAGCTTCACCAGAAAGCACTTTAGCTGCCATTAAACCTGTTTGGTAACCTAATTTATAGTAGTCTACAGAATATGTTGCTACGCCACCAGTCATGGTCATGCCTTCATCAGCAGCAAATACTGGAATTTTCGCCGCATCTGTAATTTGTGCTAAGTTTGCCATAGCAGATGCTAATACATTATCTGTTGGTGTGTAGATAGCTTGTACATCTTGATTTACAAGATTTGTCGCTGCTTGTTGGATATCGTTTACGTTGGAAACGGTCGCTTCTACAACAGTAATACCTTTGCTAGCTGCGTAAGCTTTCATTTTTTCCACTTGAAGTTGGGAGTTGATTTCGGAAGATGTGTAAATTGCACCGATACGTTTTACATTAGGTACTAATGCGATAATAAGATCTACCTCTTTTTCAACAGGTGTCATATCAGATGTACCAGATACATTGCCACCAGGATGTTCATTGGATTGAACGAGTTTAGCTGTTACGTAATCTGTAATAGCGGTCCCCATAATTGGCATTTCATGAGATGCATTCGCCATTGTTTGTGCTGCTGGCGTTGCAATTGCTAGTACTAAATCTTTTTTATCAGATACGAAGCGTTGAGCAATACTATTCAAATTAGATTGGTCAGCTTGTGCATTTTGTTGGTCGATTTTAATGTTTTCACCATCTTTAAAACCTTTTGATGCAAGGCCATCTACAAAGCCTTTATTAGCAGCATCAAGAGATGGATGTTCTACCAATTGAATAACACCGATTTTCTTTTGGTTGCTAGTAGCGGTATCGGAACCACAACCAGCTACCATTGCCATAACAGTAATTGCACTAAGTGCCACTGCGATACCTTTTTTCCAGTTCATGTGTAACTCCTTACCAGTTGTTTATTAAATCATAGTCGCTTTGTTCATCAAGTCCTCTGGTAAGGTGATGCCCAATTTTTGTAATTTATCTTTGCTCACAACTAATTTAAATTCTTTTTGCATTTCGATTGGCATATCTTCAATTTTAGCTTCACCAGTTAAAATTTTAGCTGCCATCAAACCTGTTTGGTATCCAAGTTTGTAGTAGTCTACGGACAAGGACATAACGGCACCACCTTTTACATGGTTATCTTCACCACCAAATACAGGAATTTTTGCAGGATCAGTAATTGCCACAAGGTTGCTCATGGCAGATGCTACTACATTATCTGTTGGTACATATATGGCATCTACACGTTGAGATACGAGATTTTGAGATGCTTGTTGAATATCATTTACGTTAGAAACAGTAACCTCTTCAACCTTAATGCCTTTTGTTGCTGCGTAAGCTTTCATTTTCTCTACTTGAATTTGAGAGTTTACTTCACTAGAGCTATAGATTGTACCAATTGTTTTTACATTCGGCATAACTTGTAAAATCAAATCTACTTGTTGCTCTACTGGGTTCATATCGGATGTACCAGATACATTACCACCAGGTTTTGCATTAGATTTAACTAATTTAGCCGCTTCGTAATCTGTAATAGCTGTACCCAAGATTGGAATATCATGAGTTGCATTCGCCATAGATTGAGCTGCAGGCGTTGCAATCGCTAAAATTAAATTTTTACGATCTGATACAAATCGTTGAGCAATACTGTTCAAGTTAGATCGATCAGCTTGTGCATTTTGTTGGTCAAAAGGTAATTTTTGTCAGCTAAGCCCTTTTCTTTAAGAGCGTCAACAAAACCTTTGTTTGCTGCATCTAGTGCAGGATGTTCAACCAGTTGTACTACGCCAACCTTGTATTCACCATTAGATGTAGTTCCATTTGTGCCACAGCCCGCAAACGCCATCAATGCTGCCGCCGTGAGTGCTAAGGCAATACCTTTTTTCAAGTTCATGGGATTTCCTTCCTATCTGCAAAAGACTATAATACTTCTATTATAAACAAATTTATCCACTACATCAATGTAGCAGAGTAAAGTATTTTTACATTTGTCTTTATGTAGAGTACATAAAAAAATAGAATTTATATTATCTATCTAGAGATGCTAACATATCCTCTGTTAGTTCATTTGCCGCCAAAAATATAGTCTTTAAGCGTTCCTTTATCAAGGGCCACCTTCATAACAGGTACTTCAAATGGGTCGAGAATGACACATTAAAATTTCTCCTGTTACATAATAACCTACCACGGCTTCCCCTTCATCTTCGTCCAACGTTTCCCTGTTTTTACCGTTACACAATACGGTTTCATCACCTGTGCAGCCGCCTCAGCAACAGCTTCACGGGTTGCAATATATTCTTCTGCTTTTTGTTTCAGGAATATCAAAGATATCGACCTTCACAGTCTTAACCTCTGTCGCCTCTCCTTTTGCCGCCTCAATAGCAGCACCTAATTCCGTTTGATTCATCATATACTCGATAGAATGGACTTTCACCAATGGTGAAAGCCCCATGACACTAGATTGTTTCATCTGCTGCATTCAAGAACGCCACATAACAACGTTTTGCCTCATAAATATCGGCCTTAGATGTAACCTCCCACGGTGCGTGCATGCTCAAAACTGCTACACCACAGTCGATAACATTCATACCATACAACGCCATGATGTACGCAATGGTACCACCACCACCAAGGTCTACCTTACCGAGTTCAGCCGTTTGGTACGTTACATTATTGGCTTCCATTACACGACGGATAAAGCCCATATATTCAGCATTTGCGTCATTAGAACCAGCTTTACCACGAGAACCGGTAAATTTATTAAACACAACGCCCATACCTAGGTAAGACGCATTTTTCTTTTCAAAAGCAGATGCGTAAAGTGGATCATAACCAGCACTTACATCAGAAGATAACATACGAGAATTCTCCAATGTTCTTCGTACATTAACGGAATTTGGTTTTCCCATTAAGGTTAAAATCTCTGCCACTGCGTTTTCAAAGAAACGAGATTGCATGCCTGTAGCACCGACGGAACCAATTTCCTCTTTATCTACTAATAAACAGCAAGTCGTACGTTTTACCTTATCTACTTCGAGCATAGCCACCAAGGATGTATAAGCACATACGCGGTCATCTTGGCCATATGCAATAATCATAGAGCGGTCAAAGCCCATATCGCGCGCGTTGCCAGCCGGTACGATTTCAAGCTCTGCAGATAACAAATCGCGTTCTACAAATCCGTACTCTTTTTCTAATAGAGCGTTAATAAATTTAGTAACACCCTCTTTTTCTTCCCCTTTAACAGGTTGGCTGCCGATAAGAAGATCTAAGGATTCACCTTCGATAACCTTAGCTGCATTTTTCTGCATTTGTTCTTGCCCTAAGTGAGGCAATAAATCGGTAATGCAGAATACAGGATCCGTTTCTTTATCGCCAATGTTGATATTAATGCGAGTACCATCTGTTTTTACTACTACACCATGAATAGCGAGTGGCATTGCTACCCAGTGGTATTTTTTAATACCACCATAGTAATGTGTATCCCAAAATACTAAATTGCTATCTTCGTATTGTGGATTTTGTTTTATGTCAATGCGCGGAGAATCGATATGAGCACCAAGGATATTCATACCGAGGTCTAAGTCATCGGTACCGATATTAAATAGCGCAATAGATTTATCCATATGCGTATAGTAAATCTTATCGCCAGCCTTAATCGGTGTATTTGATTTAATCAACTCTTTTAAATCTACATAACCAGCTTCTTTTGCAGCGGCTACGGATTGAACCACACATTCACGTTCTGTTTTGCCATTATCTAAAAATTGACGATATGAATCGCCTAATGACATTACATCTTGCAATGTTTGTTCATCATAATTATGCCAAGCATATTTACGTTCCATGTTCACATTCCTTTCTATTTAGACCAAAATTACTATGTATAGTAATCTGGTCTTCTAAGTATTTAATAATTCCTTTCGACGACGCTCGTAATAGAGGCGTTCTTTTTCTCGGTTAATTTCCGATTTTTCTGTATATAGTCTACGAATTTCATCGGTGCTATGACTTAGTACCTTTGTTACATAAAACTTAGTATGTCCCGACTTAATCGTGTATTTTCCTACTTTTAATTGTATGGCAAATTCCCCATGTTTTGGACAAATGCCAATGGATAGGTGCTTATCCCCTTGAATGCGTTCCGGTCGTGTCGTTTCTAGACGACCTTGACAATAAGGGCAGAATGATAAGCGCACCCGTCGATCATGGACGATGCGTTTTTTCTCTTGAAAATTATCATACATAAAGAAGGTCAAACCCGGTGGATATAAAAATGGATTTGGCGCCTCTTTTCGTATCGTATCATAATCCAACAATGCCTTCGGCAAATCTAATTTTTGGCATATATGAGCCGTAAATAAGGCATCATGCAATGCATTATGGGCTGATAGCTCTTCAGTCGATATTTGTAAATCCTCCATCGCATGGGCTACAGAATACTGTTGCGTCGTACCATATCTGTGAAAGCTATATATCATCTGTGCATCTGCCCAAGAGTCATAGTCGATACTCTTTAATTTATGGAGAAGTAAATTTTCTCGCAATATAAGAATATCGTCAGCTCCCCAAGAAAGTAGCTTATAGTCCCTCCACACCACTGTTGAAAAATGACTATAGGCCATTCTAAAAGGGACACCTCGATTTAAATCTTGATTAGTAATCCCCGTAAGGGCCTTTACATGCTTATGCATATGTAATAAATATTTTGGTTTAACATACATTGTGAAGGAATCCACAATTTCAAGCTTTTCATTGAGCTTAATTGCTCCGATTTGAATGATTTCGCCCGTCAACGGCATACGTGTTCGCTTCATAAAGCTAATATCATTGCTATAGGGTTGGTTCCATTCTAAATCAAAAATAATATAATCCATAACTTACGATTCCTGCAGTAATGTTTCAGCTGCCTTAATCACTTGTTCTTCGGTAATAACGGAAATACCTTTGTATTTGCCTTCTTTAATGACCTTTTTCATGCTTTTACCAATTTCATAATGGTCCATCGATTCTAGTACAATCGATTTAGCTTGGTATGGGCCATAGAAAAAAGGATTTGATGGACCATAGAGTGCAACTATCGGTACACCTTGACTGATTGCTACATGCATAGGCCCAGAGTCATTGGTAATAACAAGATCACACCATTTCATAGCAGCTGCTAAAGAGCCAATTTTAAATGCTCCCGTAGCCACAATCGGAGTGGTCTTCATATGTTCCACCACGGGTTTAACCATCTCTAAATCCATGGGGCCACCAAAGAACACAGTTTTATAGCCTTTGTCAGCAAAGTAATCAGCTACATCAGCAAAGCGTTCAGCTGGCCAACGTTTTTCAGGCACTGCACTGCCGATATTGAAACCGATAAGCTTATCATGAGGCATAACGCCTTGGCTTTCATAAAAGCGAGAAACCTCATCATTCCATTCTTTGCAGGGTTTCAATATGTAATCCATGGTTAGATACATCGGTAACGCCCAATTGCTCAAGCACGTTTATATACATATCCGCAGCATGGCGAGTTTTTCGGTCAAGCCTTGTATATTGAGTCATGAACGGTCTAAATAAGAAATGACTCATCCCCGTCGTAACCTTACCATTAATCTTCCACGCTAAGTATGATGTGCGTTCATTAGGATGCAGATTGATAACGATATCAGGTCTACCTTGTTCGTTAATACGACGAGCAATTTCATTGAGACCTTTAATACTATTATGACGCCCCTTTTTATCGACAGTAATCAAATCATCGATATAAGGATTGTATTTCATCACATCCTGTAATTTTTCATCAATTACATAGGTTATATGACTATGAGGTGCTGCTTTGCGCAACACCTCTAGAAATGGCGTCGTTAAGACTACATCACCTAAATGCATGAGAAAGGTAACAACAATGCGTTTATAATCGAGTTCCATTACAAATCTTTTTCTCAACATTTCAGAATATACATCCCATACGGCATCTACAGGTATTTGAGCCATACAATCTGGATCGTCCACCAACGGCTGTTCAGGTGTAGCCTTAGATGTAGGGGAAATAATAAGATGCACATGACTGCCCCCATATGGGCCAGTTCTATGTGGTGATGTAGTGCCAAATAGTGCTATCAGCGGTTTCTTTAATGCATTCGCAATGTGTAATGGCCCTGTATCGGCACTAATATATATATGACAATGACGAATCAATTCAATAAGTTCTGCCATAGTGGTTTTCCCAACTAAATTAATGAGATTATCGCTCTTCACATAGTTTTCTATAAATTGACCTTTTTCACTATCATCAGGCGAACCTGCAATCACCACCTTCTTACCACTTTCACAAAGGCGAATACATAGTTCACCAAAAGTTCAACAAAGGCCATTCCTTAACAATCCAGCGAGCACCAGGTACAACAACGACATAATCATCGGTTACACCCGATCAGCTAAACGTTTTTCGAATGACGCCCTCTGCCGCATGGTCATGGGGCATTGAAATTCAACACCTCTACATCGCCGCCTCATACGCGCACTGTGTCGAGGTATCGCTCGATAACGTGGTCATATTTATGAGCACCTACGAGGGCTTTATTGACGAATTTACTACCTTCTCGAAGTTCCCAATAACCATATCGCTCAGGCGCCCCCGATAATAGAGACACGATGGCACTTTTGGCTATACATTGTAAATCTAAGGTCATGTCGAAATGACGACTATGTAAATCCTTGCGAAGGTTCCACAAATAAGAAGGAGATTTTTAATTGTTTTTGTCGATTATAATCACTTCATCCACCCAAGGTGTACCCGGTAAAAGGCTAGCAAATTGCTCGTGTATAGCCCAGGTAATTTTTGCGTGTGGTAAATTTTGACGCAATGCATATAAGGTTGGCAATGCGTGAATGACATCACCTAAGGAACTCATTTTAATGATGAGTATATTGGAATAGTCCTTCATAATAACCCCTTTGTGAATGAAGAATACACACGCCCCTGACGTGGTTTACAATGACAAACAATTATATCTACTCTAGTTCTTTATGATAGTTTTCATAAAATCTAGCAAATTAGATTCTGTAAAGAGGTATCCTTTTACCCCTGCAGCTTCGGCAGCCTCCACATCACGTTGACTATCACCAACGAGAAAACTATGTTCTACATCTACATCAAAATCCTTGATGGCTTGTAAAATCATGCCTGGCTTTGGTTTACGGCAGTTACAATCTACGGCATAGCGCTCTACAACGCCATCCTTATGATGTGGACAATAATAAAAGTGTAAGATCGGTGCGCCAGCCTTAAACAATTCATTTCCCATATAATCGTGAAGAATTTGAACATCAGTTTCCTTATAGTAGCCTCTGCGCCATCCCCACTTTGGTTTTGTCACCACTATAAGTTCATAACCAGCGTCATGGGCTAATTTTAATGCTTCTTTTGCACCTTCAACCCATTGTAAATCCGATATTTTATAGAGATAGGAAACATCCTTGTTGATAACCCCATCTCTATCGAGGAACAACACCTTTCTCATACTTTATCCTTTACATATATCAAAGAATTTGCACGTACCATTATCAGGGAATTAACGCAAAATATCCTTCGTTATTATCTAATAATTCACAATATTCTTTAACAGCCTCTGCTAATGGTGTAAAGTCTTTATCATAGCCTGCATGGGCCATCAATTTAGTAGTATCTGCTTCGGGTAGCTTTGGTATTTACCTACCAACACTTCGGGAATGGAACGTATTCAATGCGGCCTTTTCCATTGTAGTCTATAACAGCTTGTATAAATTCATTAAAAAGCTATGCATGACCAGTACCACAGTTGAAAGTACCAGAAATTTCAGGGTGTTCCCAGAAATAGAAATTCACATTTACCACGTCTTTTACATAGATGAAGTCACGTGTTTGACCACCATCTTCATAGCCATCAGTACCTTCAAACAAATTGATAACACCTGTTTCTTGGTTTTTATAGAACATTTGACGTACAAGAGAGGCCATTTTTATCCTTATGTGCTTCATTAGGACCAAATACATTAAAGTAACGTAAACCTACAACTTGCGCTGTATATTCACCTTCAAATTTACTGTACATAACGGTCAAATAAAAGCTTAGAATATGCATATGGGTTTAATGCCTCTTCTGCTTCTGGAGTTTCTACGAAACCATTTGTACCATTACCATACGTAGATGCAGAGGATGCATAAATAAATGGAATGGCTCTATCTTGGCAATAATGGAATAGATTTTTAGAACCTTCATAGTTGTTCTTCATCATATATTTGCCGTTATATTCCATTGTGTCAGCACAAGCGCCTTCATGAAAAATAACTTCGATTGGACCTACGTTGAAAGTACCATCCGCAATGGCAGCATCAAAGTCATCACAATCAATGTAATCTAAATAATCCAAGTTTTGAAGATTGCGAATTTTACGACCATCTGTCAAATCATCGACGATTAAAATATCATTACGGCCACGCTCATTTAAGGCTTTTACAATATTACTACCAATAAAACCGGCACCACCAGTTACAATAATCATAATTTCCCCTCCTTAAACATTATAGCTATTTTTTTCACGATATCTGATGTAGAATAGCCTTCTTTAAATGAAAGTACCGCTACCTCATCTACAGACTCTCTGCCGATAATCTCTTCTTTTTTATAGTCTCCGCCCTTAACGAGAATATTAGGACGCAAATAGGCTAATAATTCAGCTGGTGTATCTTCTTCGAAAAGAACAACCCCATCTACGCATTGTAAAGCACTTAATAAAAGCAGCTCTATCATCTTCAGATACAATTGGTCTAGTTTCACCCTTTAAACGACGTACAGACGCATCTGAATTAAGTCCGATGATGAGATGACGACCCTAGTTGAGCTGCCTCTTGAAGATATGTAATATGGCCTCGATGTAAAATATCGAAACAACCATTAGTAAATACAACAGTTTCATCCATACTTTGCCATTTTATCGATTAAGGCCTTTCATCTCTTCTTTTGTATATAATGGACTTGATGCCGTTAATTGACGAACAGATTGCCACAAATCAATCAATTCTTGGCGATGAATTGGGTATGTACCAACCTTAGACACAACAATACCAGCTGCACCATTAGCAATATGTAATGCTAAACGCATAGATAAACCACTAGCCAAGCAAGAAATCATCATAGCTACGACCGTATCACCAGCGCCACTTACATCGAATACATCTTGTTGCGTAGCTGGATTATGCCATGTTCGCCCATCCTTTGCTACAACAGTAATCCCCTTTGCAGAACGGGTACCTATAATATACTGAATATTAAGTTTACCTAATACTTCCTTAGCAGCCTCTATAACCGAAGCATCCTCATTAGGTATAAGACGACCTAATGATTCGCCTAATTCCTTTACATTTGGCGTAATGCAAGTAGCACCATCATATTTAGACCAATCTGCCCCCTTAGGGTCAACAATAGTTTGCACATTATAGGTATGAGCTAATCTAAATACCTCTTGTAATAATGTAGGTGTACACACACCCTTGCCATAGTCAGAAATAACAATGCCTTGCAATCCTTGTTGGCAAAGCCCGTCCAACCAGGAAATCAATCGTTCCTCTTCATCTGTTGTAATCGGAGTAATCGTCTCAAAATCGAGACGCATCATCTGTTGACGATCACCTAAAATTCTCATTTTAGTAATAGTAGAGCGATTGTTATCATAAATAAGACCAGATGTATCAATACCATCAGCAATCAATAATTTATCGAGTACTCTACCATGATCATCAACACCAGCAACAGCGCCCAAATACACATGACAATCGAGATTGGCTAAGTTAGATGCCACGTTACCAGCACCACCAAGCACCTCTTTCACAGATGACACGCGATTTACCGGTACTGGAGCCTCTGGAGATATACGACTCACATCACCAAAGACATATCGGTCCACCATCACATCACCAATAACTGCGATTTTTAGGTTGGGTAGTGAATTTGTCAGAAATTCATTGACTGTTTTTGTAATCATAGGTCGTCCCCTTTCAAGAAATCTGTTATTTCTTCCCTATCTCGATTAATAATCTTCTTCGATAAGCTCGCAGATAATATGACCTACCAAGATATGCATCTCTTGAATTCGTGCAGTCACTGTACTAGGAACGGCAAGTGTAATATCACATAGTTCAGCTAATTTGCCGCCACCTTCGCCTGTAAAAGCTATTGTATGCATTCCTGTATTACGAGCCATTTGCATGGCTTTCACCACATTTTTAGAGTTACCAGATGTAGAAATGCCGATAAGTACATCACCAGAGCGACCTAAGCCTTCAACTTGACGTGCAAAAATTGCATCAAAATCATAGTCGTTGGCAACGGCAGTCAAAATTGATGTATCAGTTGTAAGAGCAATAGACGCAAGAGAACGACGTTCTTTTTAAAACGCCCTCACCAACTCCGCTGCAAGATGTTGAGAATCAGCAGCAGACCCACCATTACCACAAAAACATGATTTTTATTACCACTATTCAAGGCTACAATACAACGATTTTGCTATTTCTTGAATAACATCCATTAATTCCATCGTTTTTACTGAATACGTCTAGACTGATCAGTAAATCGACTCAGCAATAATTGGATTTATATCTGTCATTATAAAATCTCCTTTAGTAGGCGATCAGCATTTTTCCAGAACAATTTTTCTGTTTGTTCCTCTGAAAGCCCTGCTTCTCAAAAAGCATCGTGATAAACGATGCATATCTGAAATGTCTTTAATTTCGTATTCGGTTTAATGCCATCAAAATCAGTGCCTAAAGCTATGACATCTTCACCGCCTTTATTGATGATATACAATCCATGTTTAACGATATCTTCAATACGACTAATAGATGAAGTGCCAAGGAATGACTGAGCAAAAATTCAGGCCAATAACACCGCCCTTTTCACCGATTAGACGAACTGGCTTATCTGGCAAATTGTGTCGATGGGCCGTCACTTTCTCGTGAATTAGAATGAGAAGCAATAAAAGGTACATCAAGAATATCTCCTAATTGTTCCGTTCCGCCATCGTTGAGATGAGAGCAGCTCACAATCATACCTAATTCTTGCATCTCGTTCCACAAATTCTATCCCTGTTTTTTGCTGTTTCTTTATAGATCTCCTGTGTTAGGCTCGCCTAATTCGTTCGGATAGTTCCAGGTCAATGTTATAAGACGAACACCATCCTTATAGGCCTTTTCAAGTTTGGATAAATCGCCCCCAAGAACACCACCCTCTTCTATCGACAGTAGGGCAGCCAGCTTATGATTATCGTAACAAGCCTTAATTTCCTCATACGAGCGCACATGACTAATATGGTCACTATATTTTTGTATCTGACTATCAAATAAAGCACGCATAGATTCATATCTAGCATAAGAATCTTCTTGTTCTTTTAAGTCCACAAATAATGCAAAATCTTGTAATCGACTATGGCCCTTAATGAGACGTTGAATATCAATTTTCCACTTATTAGAGAATAAATCACCATCATGTGGATGGTCGATTAATTGCATTATCGTATCACAATGTAAATCAATCATATACTCTTGTTATTTCTTTACCTTTTTGGCATCTAATTTTTTTAGTGCTTTCAGTTCAGCCATAAAGCTGTCTATATTATCGAACTTGCGATATACAGATGCAAAACGCACATACGCAACTCGATCGATATCTTTCAATTGTTGTAGTACAAGTTCACCGATACGATCTGTAGAGATTTCTTGATTTACTTCATTGCGAATATCTCGTGTTCTACATTATTAACAACCCTCTTCCATGACGGACATAGGCACCGTTCGTTTATCCAAGAACGCAGCAAACCATTTAACAATTTACCTCTGTCAAACAATTCACGGCGACCATTTTTCTTTGCTACCATGAGTGGTACTTCTTCGATGATTTCACAGTAGTAAAGCGGCGTCCACAATTAATACACTCGCGACGACGACGGATACTGTTCCCTTCGTCAGTCGTTCTTGAGTCTGTTACCTTCGTGTCTGTATGTTGGCAATAGGACATCTCATTGGCTAATACCCTTTTCTAATCAGCTAGTAATCTTGAAAAAGGCACAATACGCCTATTTTTCTTATAACTTATATAGTACCATATTTAGTAGAAAAGTACAAAAAGAACCATATAATGCTACTTAATAGTACTAACTTGTTCTAAATCTTTTTCATTTAGTATACTGTTGTTAATCATAAACCGACTAACACTCATTTATCCGCTTGATTGGATGTTATTGACTGCTAGTTGGTTTATGTTATATGATAGATTTAGAGTCCCTCATATAATACAAAAAGAGTATTATATGAGGGACTTTTTATGCACTTACGTGCTAAATCGTATAAAATTAACGTTTAATAGCATCTTCAATATGTAACAAACAATCGCCAGACTCAATACGGCTGCCTTCACGAACAAAAGATTTCTTCAACGATACCAGCGATAGGAGCTGTAATCGTAGTTTCCATCTTCATAGCTTCTGTTACGATTAATGGTTCACCTTTAGATACGGATTGTCCATTCTTAACGAGAATCTCAACAACGGAGCCAGATAATGTAGCACCGATTTCACCTGGGTTAGATTCATCAACTTTACGACGAACGACACCAGTTGTTTTAGCGTGTTTATCATGAACCTTAATAGCACGAGGGTTGACCATTAAATTCAAAGAGAACAACACGATTACCATCTTCACTGCGATCGGATACACCATTCATTTTAATGATTAATGTTTTACCTTTTTCAATAGTAACTTGGATTTCTTCACCACGTTTCATGCCAAAGAAGAATGTTGGTGTATCGAGCACAGACACATCACCAAAGTCATTAGTGAATTTAGAGTAATCTTTAAATACTTTTAGGATATAAGCAGTATGCACTTACATCTTCATCAGTTGTAGCTGCACCCATATCACTTAATTCATTGCGAACATGTTCAAAGTCAGTTGGTGGTACATACTGCACCTGGACGAACTGTAATTGGACGAATGCCTTTTAAGATGATTTTTTGAAGTTCTTCTGGGAAACCTTGGTATGGTGTGCCAAGACGGCCTTCAAAGAATTCTACTACGGATTGAGGGAAGTCTAATACATCGCCTTTTTCGTAGATATCTTGTTCAGTCAAATTGTTTTGAACCATGTACAATGTCATATCCCCTACTACTTTAGAGGAAGGTGTTACTTTTGATAATATCACCAAACATCATATTAACTTGATGGTACATTTTTCAATATCCGCCCTAACGGTCACCAAGGCCTACCATCTTAGCTTGTTGTTGTAAGTTAGAGTATTGGCTACCCTGGCATTTCATGTTGGTATACACCAGTGTTAGGATATGCTTCTGCTTTATCTACACCTTTGTAGTAAGGACGAATGCTACCGAAATATTGAGACATTTCTTCCATGTAATCGATGTTCATTTCTGGCTGACGTTCGTGACCAGATAAAAGGTAGTACATGGAAATCATGCTTGGTTGACTTGTACCATTAGCAAATGCAGAGTATGCTAAGTCGATTACGTCTCACACCAGCATCTACAGCACGACCATAAGAGTAAATAGTATTGCCAGAACCTTCATGAGAATGTAGATGAATTGGTACTGTAACAGCATCTTTTAATGCAGATACAAGGTTATATGCAGCTTGAGGTTTCAAAAGACCTGCCATATCTTTAATAGCAATGATATTAGCGCCTGCATTTTTGCAAATTCTTTTGCCATCTTCACATAGTAATCAAGATTGTATTTAGGACGACTGCTATCTAAAATATCGCCAGGTAGCATAATGCCACTTCTGCTATTTTATTTTGTGCACGTACTTCATCGATAGCCACATGCATGTTATCAAGGCTGTTCAAACTATCGAATACACGGAATACATCGATACCATTAACGGCTGCACGTTGAATAAAGTGACGAACCACATTATCAGGGTAGGATGTGTAACCTACTGCATTGGCACCACGAATAAGCATTTGAAGCAATGTATTAGGCACTTCACGACGGAACATGCGTAAACGTTCCTGACGATCTTCATGCAAGAAGCGATAGGATACGTCAAATGTTGCACCGCCCCAACATTCCAAGGAGAACAAGTTAGGTACACCTTTTAGTAGCATGACGAGTCACTAGCGGGCCATATCGATGGTACGTAGACGTGTTGCAAACAAGGGATTGATGAGCATCACGCCATGTAGTATCTGTGAAGAATACTTGTTTTTGTTCTGCTAACCATTTGCTGAATCCATCTGGACCTAATTCATCAAATTTTGTTTTGTACCAGGAGCTGGAGTTACATCTAATGTAGAAGGGCATTTGAATTGGTTCAAATTCAGGAAGTGGTTGTGGGCCTGCACCAGAATAGTCCATTGATTGTTACATCTGCAATGTAACGCATAATAATTTAGTACCACGGTCACGATCTGGTTTCAATTCAAATAATTCAGGATGTTCTTCAATGAAGTTTACATTATATTGACCACTTTTGGAATTCAGGATGTTCCAAAACATTAATCAAAGAAATGGTATTTGTTTTTACGCCACGGATACGGAATTCTTTTAAGCAACGAAGCTATTTTGCGAATTGTTTCTTCGTTATTAGGACCAAATGCAGTTGCTTTTACAAGCAAGCAATCGTAGTAAGGTGTTACAACGGCACCGGAGAAAGCATTACCAGAGTCAAGACGGATGCCAAAACCACCGAGCTACGGTATGCCAAGATTTTACCAGTGTCTGCATAAAGTTATTTTTAGGATTTTCTGTAGTGATACGACATTGGATTGCAGTACTTTTATAAGCGAATTTGATCTTGTCTCAGAATCCCTCACCTCTGGACTGTGTAAAATTATAGCCTTCAGCGATACGAATTTGAGCGTGAACAATATCAATATCTGTAATCATTTCTGTTACAGTATGTTCTACTTGGATACGAGGGTTTTACTTCGATAAAAGCAGAAGCTGCCATCAGCAGTGACCAAGAACTCAACTGTACCAGCATTACATTGTATCCAACGTTTTTCATGATTTTAACGGCAGCATCACAAACAGCTTCACGAGTTTCCAAACTCAATGCAAAAGCTGGTGCCATTTCAACAACCTTTTGGTGACGACGTTGAAACAGAGCAATCACGTTCATGTAAATGAACCACATTACCATGTTCGTCACCTAAGATTTGTACTTCGATATGTTTTTGGTTCAACGATGAGTTTTTCTACACTACATCATCATCACCAAATGCTGCTTTTAGCTTCGGATTTAGCACGATCAAAGCATCACGCAAATCTTCTTTGCGATGAACTTCACGCATACCACGACCACCACCGCCATTAACGGCTTTTGATGATCAATGGGTATCCATGTGTTTCAGCAAAACTCTTCTAATTGAGCATAATCCTCAACGCCCCATCAGAACCAGGAATCATAGGGATGCTAATTTAGCGTCGAGTACGAGCATTAACTTTATCACCGAACATATTCAAATGTTCAATGTGGACCAATGAAAATAATGCCTTCTTCAGCACAACGTTTTGCAAAGCCTTCGTTTTCAGATAAGAAAACCATAGCCAGGATGGATGGCATCAATATCATGCTCTTTCGCAATACGGATGATATCTTTCAATATCTAGATATGCATCAACAGGTTTCTTTCCTTCCCTAAATACGCTTCATGCAGCTTGGTTGCGGTGCAGGACAATGTGTCTTCCTTAGAGTAGATAGTTACTGGTCTTAATGCCCATTTCGTTACATGCACGAAATACGTGGATTGCAATTTCACCGCGATTGGCCACTAAAACGGATTTAAATTTTCTCATAGTTGCCTCCTACCGAGTCCTATCGAATGATAGATTTTTTCATTGATTTACATGTATACCATCCATATCGAATTACATGTTTTTCATAGAAAACACTTATCAATATTTTTGATATATAATTATGTATCAAACATATTTATATTATACAATAATTTTTAGATATTAAAAGGCTTAATCATTATAAAAAGATACCTCTATTAATCTTTTTATCTATATGGAATTTTTCTATTCATAAATTTTTCATATGTGTTTAATAATACAAAATGAAAGTATCGAAATCAAAAAGCTATTATCTATTCATCACCTAAAAATGTTGCATTAAATGATTCAATTGTTCTCGATCGCAAGCGCCCATTGTCTCTACAGAATCGCATGGCCAACAATGGTAGACCAATATCCATGGTTCTCATCGGTAACATGGAGGATGAAATTGAACCTACCGTGAGGGCGCCTCACAATATCTGGAACGATTAACATAAATTTGGTATTTAATATTAGCCTCCTCACAAAGACCCTTAATAATAGTAATTGCCATCGCATCGCCTGCATAAGATTGACTAGCTGCTTGTTTTAACGTAACGCTCCATTGAGTACATGGAAATTGGTAATATCATTTTTCTCTGGATAATTTGATGCAAACCATAGCGCTGCATCTGAGGAAAATCATAAAGCACGAGCCACATCCATATCCATGTCATCTCTATTTAGTCCGAGGCTGCGATATACCTGTTCTAATAGATTTGGTAGCACATTCCCTGCTTGTTTCGTACGGCTACCAACCTCTTCATTATCGAATAATACAGCTGCAGCGTATGCCATCTACCTTATTTTTTCTTCGCTTCTACAATACTGGATAATGCACCAAAACAAGATGCTAGTTATCTAACCGCGGAGAACTAATAAAATCAAATTCTGTTACCAACTGCAAAAAGTACCTTCTGTCACAGGATATAGTGTAATTTCATAGGATAAAATTTGACATCATAATTCTACCTCTTCTGCCAAAAATGTATTCCATTCATCCACCTCAGATTTTGTTGTATCAGAACCCTGTTGATTCATCATTATTATAGGCAACATTTCTTTTTGTCGATTTAGGGCTACGCCATCATTTACATTTCGATTCATATGAATTGCCAAATTAGGGAATGATAGCAATCGGTCGTTTTGTGTCTACAAGAACAGATTCTACATGCAGGATTATCCTTTAAAACAACTGGTTCCTGCAGCTAACGGGCATAAGCTCATGTATTTTGTATTAATCCGCCATACATTTTCTACATTGAGCTTAGTAGTAACCTTTACATCAGTAATGGGATTAGGTTTTACACGTATGGCGGGAAAATCTATAGTGCTGGATGCAATGCATGAGGAAATGACGATAGTCCTCACTATGAAAAGGCAAATAATGTTGTGCCGCGCACATTTACAACATAATTACCAGTTGTTAAGCTCCACGGTTCCTCTAAAGACAACTCAGTAAAAACCTGCATCTACTAATAATTGTAAACCAGTATCTACTGTATGGTATGGGGACGTACATCCCTTTAATGTATTTAATTAATTGTAGATTATCAAATTTCATACGACCTCCTTACACAATTATTTAATGGTCTACCTTATTAAAATTAGTAATCTATTGCTATTGATCTATGACGCCGTCCCATGGGAACGGCGTTATGTATACATAAAATGTATTAATCTATTGTCTTGTGGTTTTACCACATACTGATAATCTTTCATCCACAAGGAACCGATGCCCATGAAGATGATTAAGTTAATTACGGATGCGAAGAAACCAAGCTCCACCATATATTTTTGAGGACATACAACTGGTGTTAAAAGATTACTGGGGATGGACCTGCTGCATAGTGAGAGTTAAGGACACACACAAGTTAGATGTGAATGCGATAAGTAACAATGTCAACATTGGTGGTGCACCTGCAGAAAATAGCGATTGCAGAGAATGCTACGAACATTGCAGAAATGTAAAAGGTTAAGGATGCGAGTACATAGTGTGTCATGTATTAGCAAGAACTGCTATAACAAAGGCAATCACCCAAGAACCTTTCAGGATAACGCCAGCCCACTTGAACTGTGGCCCATTTAATGAAGCCCAATTTGGAAAAAGAAAAACCGGTAGCCCATCAATGTACCCATCCAAACTAATGTATCCCAAGCACCTTTTTCACTTTTTAACATCGTCCCAAATAAGAACGCCTGTAGCAAGCAAAATAGAATGCTCCAAGAATGCAACAGTTGTTGCATCAAGTTTTAGTGAATTGAGATGTAGCCCACAAATACTAAAGCTTAAGATAAATACGCCAAGCATCACCCACTCTTGAAGGACATCTTACCAAGGCCTTTTAACTCTTCTTTAATCATTTGTTGTGCCTCGTGAGCATCTGTGATTTCAGGTGGATATACTTTGTAAATGAAGTACGGCATAATAAGCAATGCAATGATACCAGGGCACGAAGCAGCCATAGCCCAATCACAAGTAATGCCAATACCAAAGGATTGAAGTGCTAAAGGCAGCAGCAAAAGGTATTACCAGCCATGGATGTTTGGATATCGCCAACGAATGCTAACTCGTATTTTACTTGGTGCATACTCGATTGCATCAAGAAGGAACCACTTTTACGAGGACCATCTTGAGGCTCCAGAACCGGGCAACGCTGCCAAACTTGTCGTAATTGGCGCGGTAACACCGCCCACACACGAGCTGCGTATTAGATGGTGTGGCGGGCGCCAAAATCAACGATGAATAAAGCTAAAAGCACAGAGATGGGCGCAAAGAGCTGCTACCAAATGCGGCAATCAGCTATGCGCAATACGTTTACCCAGACCAGTTTTAGCCAGTCACGAGAAAATAAGAAAGCGCCGCATGATTAACCAGATGGCAGGAGTTAAGACGTAAAACCAGAAATGCGCTTCGCTAATTTTCAATGTACCTGTCAAAGCCAGCCGCAGTGTAATAACAGCGATGGGATACGCCACCAATCGGTAACGGCTGAGTAATCCGAAGCTCTACGATATGCCGCTGCACAAGATGGCATGACCATATATGCCAAGATTGAGGAGTTAACTCTGGAGTCGGAATAAAACCAAAATGCGCAACTCCGAAGGCCGCTGGAATAATCCAGTTTTAAAAGTTTTCATGCACATAAACCTCCACCATAGGAAGCACTAAGAAATATATTTATATCCTCTTGTCATAATATAATATATTTCCAAAGACTAAAAGATGGGAGAAAAGCTGCATGCATCATGGTATGCACAGCTTTCATCATCATCCACTATTCAGGTAGAGATGCGTTCTCTAAATTTGTCGATGAGACTCAATATCACCTTGGTCTAGATTTGCAATAGCTGGATCGATTGGTAAACGTTTCAACTATTAATAGACCGTATGCGCAGGATTTCTTCAATGTGGCTTTCGCAAAGATTTGGTAATCCTTACCCGTTATCTGGGCAATGGAAGTAAGAATAGTTTTCCACTACGCCAATAATAGGCACTTGCATTAAATCAGCCATTTTTACTGCTTTTTCAACAATCATGGATACCAAGTCTTGAGGAGATGTAACGATGATGATACCATCCAATTTCAAGGATTGGTAAACGGTAATCGCTACGTCACCTGTTCCTGTGGCATATCAACAAATAAATAATCGATGTCTTCCAAATCACATCTGTATAGAATTGTTTACAACATTGCCAAGATAGGACCACGCCATAAACAAGGGATGCATGTCGTTTTCCAAAGAGAGGTTAACAGACATAACGTCGATACCGCCTTTAGATTTTACAGGATACATGCCAATTTCGTCAGCATATGCTTTTTCCTTGATGCCGAACATCTTAGGAATGGAAGGACCGGTAATATCCGCATCGAGAATACCTACTTTGTAACCTTTACGCGCCATTGTAATGGCCATCAAGCTTGTAACGGAGGATTTACCTACGCCACCTTTGCAGATACTACGCCGATTACATGTTTAACAGAACTAAGCTCGTGTAATGGAGCTGTAAGATCTTGAGGTTGTTGAGAAGCGCCGCCACCGCAACCAGAGGATTGAGATGGGCATCCGCCACAATCACTGCTGCTACCGCAACCCCATATAGTAAACACCTACTTTCTTTCGAGGACTTTCCTCAACAATATATAGTTTTAAAATTATTTTCTCTATGTAAATATTAATCATGGTGAAAGCTATCTATAAAAGGCTAACATACCAAATATTTACAGCCCTATTGTACTCATGGTATTTCAATATTTTTCAATATACATATATGCTTTATCATGAATTATTCACCACAATATTCTTTTTGTAAGAGCACAAAAGTTTCCATACCCTTTTCAATTTCTGGTATTGTTGGCACCGTATAACTTAAACGAAATGCATGTCCATTCTCTACCCCATCCGAAGCGAATGCACCGCATTTGATAATGCCTACATTTTTGATTCATGCACATCTCAAAAACTCATCACAATCAACAGTATCTGGCATCGTCATCCACGCAAACATACCACCGGTTGGTTCTGTTAAATGAACCTTAGAACTCCCTTCTCCTTAAATACGCGCATCATAGCATCACATTTAGATTTTATAAACTTTACGTACATTTTCTAAATAGCGTCATAATCGATTTGATCGAAAGTACATGGGCCACTACCTTTTGTGTAACTAACGGCATTTGACCGGCTGTATTATTCTTCAAAGCTTGGATTGCCTAATTACATCCTCAGGTCCCAACAAGAAACCTACACGCAAGCCTGCTGATAATGTTTTTAGAATAGAGCCTGCATAGAGAACACGATTTTCCGTATCAAAAGGATTTAAAGCTAGGCACATGTTCACCAACCAAAACGGATTTCACCATATGGATCGTCTTCATAGATAAATAAGTCTATTTAGATGCAATAGCGTAGATTTCTTTACGACGCTCTAGAGGCATTGTAATACCTGTTGGATTTTGGAGTTAGGAATTAAATAAATATATTTCCCTTTGCAGATTGTGCCGCTTTTTCTGGTTCACTAGGAATCATACCAAATTCATCGGTTTTAATACCTACAGCTTGGCCCCCCATGTTGCGTACAGAATTGATAGCACTTGTAAAAGTATAATCATCCATGTACACTTCATCGCCTGGTTCACATGCGGTAATCGGTACTAAGCCCTAATAATTGGCCCGCACCATTTGAAAATAATCAAGCCCTGTCCTTCTAAGTTCATGTGATGAACCTTAGCTAAACAGTCTAGCGTCAATTCTGATGAGCAATGCATCCCCTACATGAGGACCATATTGTAAAAAGCCCCATTGGATTTTCGTGAACGATAAAATCGAAGGCATCTTCGATTAACCTTCACTGTGCTTCCGGTGCAGGATCACCACACCAAAACTAATAATAAGCCTGGGTACGCCTACACCACGTTCAAAATACTTCTCGAATAAAATTAGGGCCTTTAGGTTGCTGTTCAGGAAGTGAAAAACGCTCATGGCATCGCCTCTTTATTTGATTAATTACATAAGATTTACAAATTTGAGCTACGCATTGGATCGTGTTCTTGTTCAGCATTACGTTTATCCATATAACGCTTGTAATCTTCCACAAGATGAAATATGCTGACAGTGCCGGCTGGCTACAACGAACAATGATAGCCAAGACGCATATTCTCTTTGAAAATTGACTATTATCTCGTTCCCATGTGCAACCTCTTCAAGGAGGCTGTTGATGGAATTTGCAATTAAATTTTGCCAAAACATGGTCTCCGAGGCTTAATTTCACTGATAGCCCTAATGCGCGATAACGCTTGCAGGAAAATATGGTAAGGATACTAGCGAATAGCATGAGCCACAAAACCATTATTACCGGAGAAATCATCTCACTTTCATCAATCGTACTGCTCTTGAAATGAGCTTATGTCACCGCATCTCGCGAGAAATAACGCATAATGTAAAAGCTGATAACTTCACCAATTGCTGGCATGCCAAGAAACAACGATACCGCCACATACCAAATACCAATCCATTAGCTGTTGAAAATAAAAACTGATGGCAAAAACCTGCAGTGATCACAAAATACCCAGGTACTTTCCACTGCAACCCGCGGCCACTGGACCCAAAGGCTTGAGATATGTCGCTATAACTCACTCCTTAGAACCACCTAGCAGCTAAACGCGCATGATGGTCAGGATAAACACGTTGGATGCCACACATCACGACAATTAATCAGACTATAAAACCAACACCTGCTATCAATTGTACGCAACCTTCACCAGTGTTTTAATTTTCTTTGTGCTCATATACCTCGTCTGTACTGATTCTGTTATATCACGGATTCTATAGAGTCGTTATAACTATTATGTCATTAGCACCTGAAACATTCTGTTTGTTTAACGATACTACCAGTTATAATTAGTTTCTAACTTCGTGAGTATCGTTGCAAATATAAATCTGGATAACACAAAATTGTCTAAAAGAGGCCCATATAATATCATTATAACGAGAATGATCTAACAGCTGGCACGAAGGGCATATTATGGTATCGGTAGGTCGTAAAATGAGCTTCGTCAACGGATCACAGTAACAGAATCTCATGTGCCAAAACAATGAAAATCCGGTTCTTTGGGGTCTTTGCCATACTAGCTATGTGTGCACTTATGGAAGAAAGACAGCGCAAACGCTGGTACTAACCACACATTTAGAGGAAGCGAAGGCACGGTAGAATCTCCCTCTCCCTGTAGCCACGATGCACCATCTATAGGGTCCACTCTGTACAGCTACTGCTACGGCGGTAACAGCTGTAGAAGGGCGAGAAATTACCTTTGCTATCGAAGCTATCCGACGGTGTAAAGGTATCGTCGGTGAAAGAGCGCATGAACGTTTGTTGATAACGCAATGAAAATTGCGGCAAAAGTAGGTACAAGAAAAGCATCAAACGAGACTTGAGCTACTGCTACCTTAGTACCAATTATTAAACTTAAAACGACTTACTAAAACTAAGGTGTTCGACCTAAAACCTCCACGCTCATACCGATCAGTGGAGGTAGCCATCGCTCTATGCTTTCTTATATCACCCTGAGATAATTAGGCAAATCGTAACTTCACCGATCCTTCCAGAGCTTCGATTTCACCCTGCTGACCACCGAGCAATGTGTCCTTATAATAGTCCCTTAGGACCCATATCTTTCCATGCTCAGCAGCTGGCGCTGACCGAGGCCTTCTGGCGTATCGATTTGACCTACTGGAAATCGCTGCAGTTAAAAGCTGTACCATAGACGCATTTCAGCCAAAGTCTCTCAATTACATCTTTGTGAACTTCTGGACGATGTTCAGCCTTCATACCAAGATAATGTTCTGCCACATACATCAAAGAGACGCGACCGTGTAAATAGATGGCAAGATGCTATCGGATTTAGGTGTTACCAAAGTGCCATCTTCTTTTGTACTAAAGATAAAGGATCGCACTTTCACAGTGGGTCTTTCTACATGTGCACGCCGCCATCAAGATACATATTTTCATACCTAACTTCATGTTCATGTGCATCAGTGCTAGCATATAAACTCATGCCCGCTAGGTTAAGACCTGCTTTGATATGACCAGTACCATGAGTGCTAAGGCACTGGTCAAAAATCAGTGCACCAGTTTTGATTGGCTTTTGCACCGCCTTTAAAAGTAAGCAAGCCTACTGTGGTGCTGCCACACGGAATTGATATTCGTCAGCCGGTTTTACACCGATAACAGAGTTTGTGCCCATCATATAAGGACTGAATATAAAGCTAGCACTCATGACCATATGGAGGCACAAAAGTCTTTATTCGCTCTCAGCTTCTCTTTAACCACTTCAAAGGAAGCGTCCTTCAGCAATGTAGGCATTACGTGCGTTCCGCTGAGATTGATTTAAACGCTCTGCATTAAGATGCGGACGAGAACACACACGTGACCATCTTTTGGTGTAGTATGCTTAAACCTTCCGAATACGGTTATGTGCATGTTGGTTTCCACACCTCGCACATCTCATTAAAGGGTAACGTTAGCGTCTGTAATCGAGGCGCTTCGTCCCATTTACCGCATCTTTATGTGCTAGTCAAACTAACGGTAGGTCGGTTTCTACGTAGCAAAACCGAGATTATCCCAATCGATATTCTTGCTCATAAACTAATGACCTCCATGCTATTAATATGCGAGTAATCTTAACGCATGAGCAGAGTTGTTCAACATATTCTATAGAGAACAGAAATTAGACATGTATGTGGTTGAGTGTGCTTGCTACACAAAATAGCAGAATACCACTCTATTTTTGATGCCTTTATAAACTCTATGGATAAATCATATCTATAACGATTGGTATCTTAAACTAATCTCTATGTCTTTATCTATAATAAATTTGGTTCGTTTCCAAATCATAAGGGCATCGTCGTAACGCGTAGGATATGAAATAGATTCTACACGACCAGTACGAGACCGGCATTATCCGGATCCAGACGGAACTTTTACAATATCCCTTCGCCCATACTATGTTCTATCAGGCCTGATAATAAAATTCCTGGTTTATCTTAAAAGCTATATGCGGAACAATACGGTATAAATCTTCATCAGGCTGTATGATTTGATTGTAAAAACTCTTGTAAAGATGTCTCTTCAGTGAGCATGTATAAAATTAATTAGATTTTTATACCAATTGCGCTATACTGATTATTAGCTATTCCCTCATAAACTTTAATGTATCTTCTTTGTCGCCCATTTAATACGTACTGTTACTATACCACCACGAGCAGGGTCTCATCAAGGTCATGACTTCACTAAGACTAAAGGAATCTAGACCTATAGCGTTTCGCCAATGTGAAAGTCAATATCTTGCTTTCAATTGATGAATCATTTGATAATCTACATACTCGCTATGACTATGGCTAAGTGACCAAATTGCTTATTGACAATCAATGAAATAGACGGCTCATTCCAATTAAAATTCAATGTATTTTTACGTCACTATATTCTTGGTACATATTTTTGCACTTCAATATGAATCTCTTGAATTCTATCTTTTTCTCCGATTTCCATCAAATAAAAGTAATGTAGGCATATCTAAGATTTGTCTGAATAGTATAGACATGGCCCTCAGGGTATTATCAAAGGAAATTCATATATAAATTCCTCGATCGCTCCAGTGTTGATGAGCTGCACTTGGACAGCACTCATCCTCATATATAGGTCAATATCATCGAAATCCCACGCCCATAAGCTCTAATAAATATTGTTTTTAGATTCGTCAATTGAGTACTCCTTAGTAGTTAAAGTTCTATTTTACCCTCTACAGGTTTCGAGATATGCTCCATTTAATGCCATAGGTAACACTAATGGCTTCCTTTAATAGAAATATATTGTATCTCTTCAATATAGTAATCTTTACGATTTAATTTCACTTCCTGGGAACGCCATCTGGTAAATCACCATACCAGCTACCCGTACTTATATATGTCAAAGATACTGCGGTACCTCATGCAAATTTACTGTCACATCTTTTATGACATATCATAGGAACTCCTCCCTTTTTATTACTTTTGTTTAAGTATAACAAACAGGATGTGACAAAAATGCCTCTATATGATTATTTCGTCAAAATTATTCTTTACATAGTGATTTAGATTATAATTAACACAATATATATATATCTCATCTCTTAAGGAGGTATCTCTCATGAAAGAATCTACTAACCGCACCATAATTACTAATCCCAAAAATATTATCTGTATCGGTTTAAACTATGCAGACCATATAGAGGAAACTAGTCTTGCTACACATGATTTTCCAGAAATCTTTATGAAAACATCTAATGCATTGGCGTCACATCAAGATATAGTTCCCATTCAAGATGAAAACCTTCATTATGATTACGAAGGAGAGCTCGTCATCGTTATTGGTAAGGCGGGTAAAAATATATCTCGTGACCAAGCTAAAGAACATATCTTAGGATATACCATAGGTAATGATGTATCAGCTCGGACCTTACAATTTAGAGGTACACAATGGATTCTTGGCAAATCCTTAGATAACTTTGTCCCTATCGGTCCTGTTATTGTTTCACCAGATGATTTTGATTTTAACAATGCTACCATTACCACAACAGTAAATGGTGAGAGTGCGTCAACAAGCTAAATTAGAACAAATGTTATTTTAAACCAGATGCAATCATAGAGTTTGTATCTCAGTATATTACACTACAAGAGGGTGATATTATCTTTACCGGTACACCTAGTGGTGTTGTACTCGGTAAAAATGAAAGTAAATATGGTTGGCTAACATCTGGTGATACGGTGTCTATTACAATTAGTGGTATTGGTACATTAGAAAATAAATTTATATAACTAACTTGAAATACAAAAAAGAGATTACTCTGGCGTATACAATCACCCAAGAGTAATCTCTTTTATAACTCATTATTATATTAGTTCAATGTATAACACCAATACACATAGAGTTCTATTTATATTTTGACTCAAGATCAAGCATGTATTTCTTTCTCTCAATACCACCCGCATATCCTGTCAATTTACCATTACTGCCAATTACACGATGACATGGAATGATAATAGATATAGGATTATGTCCTACGGCACCACCCACAGCGAGCAGACATTTTTATCTTTACCTTGCTTTTCAGCTATTTGTTTTACCAATATCTCCATAGGTTGTAGTTTCCCCATAACGTATAGTTTGTAATATAGACCATACAGACTTACGGAACTCTGTTCCTTCTAATTGTATTGGTGGAGTAATAAATGGTTTTTGACATTTAAAATATTGATCTAGGCACATAATGGTCACTTCAAAAGGGCCGGTTTTTTGTTCAATATACTCCGCATCATCATAACTAGGTGCATGTGCTTCATCTACAAAGAATAAGTCTGTTAAGTAGGTTAATGTACCAAGCATAATCATAGTTCTAAAAGGGACTTTCATAGGTGTATTTATAATTCATGGTCATTAACTCCTTATTAAACTAATAAATCTTGTGATACTTATTTGTATATCATTATTAAATGATACGAGTATTTTCATAATTTCAAAAGGGTAGTATTATTTATCCCAATAATTTTATCGTAGATGTCATAATCTATATCCTTAAATACATTAAATACCACTTGTATTTTTACTATTAGTTTCTTTTAAATAGGTACGCACCGTATCGATAGTAATTTGTGCTGCGTCTTCATTAGAAATCTAAATTCACCTGTAGAAATACAACAGAATGCAATGGACTGTAAACTATATGCATGAGCTAACTCTAAAGAAGACCTGTAACATGAAGCCAATTGTTTCTCGTTCTATATCTGTAAGGGAATCATAAATAATAGGTCCTACCGTGTGAATAACATGTTTAGCTGGTAAAATTAAAACCATATGTTTTACGTGCAACACCTGTTTTTTCAGGCATATCCATGTATTCAATCATACGAGAACAAGCCATACGAAGCTCAATACCCGCAAAGGTGTGAATAGCATTATCAATACATCTATGATTTGGCGCAAAACACCCTAACAATTGATTGTTAGCCGCATTCACTATAGCATCCACTGAAAGGCGCGTAATATCGCCTTGCCATAAATAAATCTGAGGTGCACGTTTTTCCATATCATTAATGGTAACAATTTCCTTTTTCACAGGCTAATTCATTTTAAATACTCATCTTGTACCTTCATCCACTCTGCTGGCATAGATCCTGCAGGACGAATATTACAAAGAGATCTAAAAAGTGTGAACTGTTCTGCTTCATCATTAGGGATTTCAATGTGTTCGTCTTTATATTTCTCTGTATATTCTACTACTAATCCTTTTACAAGATAAATTAAACGTTCTTGCTGTGTCATATGTAACTCCTTATGGTCTATAAAGACTTTAACTTATTATATAACAAAAACTGCTAACACATATATATGCTAGCAGTAACTTTACTGTTTATAGTATATCAAACTTTATGGTCTTACAAAAGATTGACCACCATGATTTACTAAAATGTCGCCTTGTAATACTTTAGTAGTAACCCCTTGTAAACTACCTTGAATTTGGCTCATCATAAAACGATATCCTGGGCTACTCATATGTTTATTGAAAGCTGATTCATCACTATAGATTTGAATTACATACCAGTGAGTTTTATTGTTTCTTTCACGCAATACATAACCCGCCATATAGCCCGCATCATCACGAACGGCACGTTCAATATCTAGTTGATATTGTTTTTGTACTGTATCAACTTCATTTCCATCTACAGTAAATTCCGTTAAGGTCACAACAGATTTGCCATCATTAATAATAGATAAAGCATCTGGTTTTTCAATCAATAGCATAGGTTGTACATCATACAACTTACGACTCGTCAATTTAGATCCTACTTCATTAATATAGTTTTGAAAATGCTCAGATTTTCGATGTGTTTCTAATGCAGCTGTATCTGTATAAACCTCTACTACATACGATTCAGCTGGATTACCTTTCACATGAGCTACATTCATAGATAATGTATTAGGTTCTTTCTCCATAGAGGATGTTAAGTTTTTAATGCCTGCTGCATTATATACACCTTGTAATTCAGTCGGTACTTGATAACGATATAAACCTACGATAGGTGCTGTGTCTACTTGTTCTTGTTTATCAAATGTGAATGCAGCAAATGATGTGCTAACGCCTAAAACTGAAATAGCAAATGTAAATATTATACGTTTAAAAACTCTTAAATTCATGCTAGTACCTCAGTAAAGCAATTAATCATTATTATTTATTCTGTCTTTTTAATATTTTATATAAGCGAATAACATTAGGTTGGGTTGGCATAAACTTTTATACCTCTCTTTAGCAAAGCGAGTACAGTACGTGCTTTTTGTTCTATAATTTTTGCAGTATGATTACTCGTAACTAAAAATGATTGCCCTCCCAATTATATACTCTCGTTCAATATAATCTATTGTAATAGGAAACATATCTTGAATCAAAAATACACTTTTCTTTACCATCATCAAGTTTTTGCTATATAAAAGTGTATCACAACGTTTATATTTAAGCTCTTTTTCTTAATTATCTCTATACTTTTGAATTTGACTTGATAAAAGGAATCATCCAGTATATATCTCTATTACTATCTTGAAAGCAATAATAATGAGGTCTATTTCCTAATTTGTTTCCCTTCAAAAAAAGATTCATTCATATCTGAAAAATGAGTCTTTAACAATATAAAACCCTCTCTTCTCCATAGTCCCTCCAGATACAAAAAGCCCTCCGCTTGTAGCGAAGGACTTTATTATCAACAACCATTTATATACCGCAATATTGGTCAGCGGTAATACTTTCAACCCGACTATTTATACCCCACATATCGGTCAGTGGCCTACTTCTATCTCTATAATACAAAAACTAAATTTAGCTTGTCAAACACCTAGAAAGAATAAATCAACTTTGTAATTTATATTGTAATATATTCCACTATTGTACCATGCTCCTCTATAAGCTTAACAAGGTCTTTTCCTTGTAACCACACGGTCGCATCATTTTGGTTAGGATGTATACCGATTAAATTATCCTTATAATCCGCATCAATGTAGTAATGCACCTTACGCTTCTCATCGTGGAGCAAGCAGAATGGTGATACATGACCTGGTTTAATCTTCAAAATCTCCCATAACTCTTCTTCAGAACCAAAGAAATCTTTTTAAGATTGTGGTCCTTACGGAATTGTTTTTAAATCTACACGCTTTTGAACCAGCGTACAGTAATTAAATAGTAATGCTCCCGCTTATGGTCTCGGATAAATAAATTCTTCGCATCCCATTCTGGATATGGCAGTTCTACATCTGGTTTATCGTCCATACTAAATAGCGGTGCGTGATCCGTAACTTCAAAATCGATATGATGGTCATGCAAACAATCATATACGCCTTGTTTATCTAACATGTAATACCTCTAATACCATATATTGTTAGTGAAAGTAGCACTTATCTGCTATATCACTACATTTATTCTGGAACTTTATAGGTCCCATCAAATACAAATAATTCAGGATGTGCATGTACGAATGTGTCTTCATAGATTCCATCATATTCATATACTACATCATCTTTTTTATCAAGGAAATCGAACAGTTCATCCTCATTTTCCCAATCTTTTAAAATGTTCCATCGTTCTTCCCTATCAAATGGAACTGAGCCACCAAAATAATCGATGACAGATTGTAAATTATCCGCTAGTATATCCATCTTAAAGAGACGTAAACCGGCTAGAGCATCTTCCCATACAATACCGGTAGAGTTATAGAAGAATTGATGATGACCACCATTATTAACCTCTGCGAAGTACCAAGATATAGCATTAAGGTATCTTTGCTCTACAGTAAAGCTTTTTGCGGATTCTATATAATCATCGTAAGATCCATATATATTGATGGTCCAATACATGGGTTCATTAATGGTCCATACATCATCGGTAGCTTGTATCTCTTCGACAGTGATTGTCCGATGACGAGGTACACCTTTACGTTTCTTCTTTTTCTCTGCTACGTATTCATTATAAGCTGCACATAAATCAGGATAGTCAGCTTCACATGTTTCAAAATCCATTTTCAAATAGCACATATCAATGACTTCAAAACAATACGATTTTATATCATCTAGTTTAGCTTCCGTAGCTAAACGTACACCTTTATCTACTAATCTTAGCATCTGTTGCATAGTATTCGATGTGTACCCGTCACTATTATCCAAGACAAGGGCTCCATACGCATAGGCACAGCGATAATACCACACCGCATCACGATACTCTTCATCAATAGATTCTAATACCTTGATAGCCTCTTTTTCATTGCTATTATTGTTATAAGCTCTACCAAGCTCACCTAATAAAGGTACGGATAAATTTTCCATGCCCACATCAGTTAATATATTAATAATAGTTTCTACATTCCCAGAATTATTAAGCTCTTTAATGGTTTGTAATTGATCCGCATCAGAAAATGCTTTAAATTGTTCAACCGTTAATCCCATTATGTCACATCCTATCATATTTCATATATAGTCTTAAAATAAACATTATCTAGAAGCTAGCTACCACAAACAATATAGAATACAGGTATACTGTCTTCGTTATCTATGAGACCATATCCTTCACATTCATGGCCTTCGTATTCAATACCTTCAAAGAATACATGATCGCCCAATTCTTTATTGGCCATCAAATTGTGCAATTTAAAGAGTAATTCTTCTCTAGTAAAATATGTACCATTATCCGCAACAAGATGAGCCATAATTTCTACCTGCCACATGCCATCTTCTTTATCTTCGTCGAATAACTCGTCATCGGTAACACGTTCATTATCAAAGAGTTGGTCTTCACTTTCAATCCAAGCTTCATAGGTTACTAAAATTTCAGGTTCTTCTAATCTATCGTCGTCATCTGCCTCATCATCATCTACATATTTCTTTACATTTTCATTATATTCTTTGGAAAACTCTTCTCTTCTATATGTTTGCTTATTAAATACCCAATGCACTGCATCATATGTAGGATAGTTATCTTCATCGCATTCATTAACGTCTTCGACATCTTTACCTTCTGTAGCATCTTGACTGTTTTTCTTATCAAATACATTCTTAATGGTTTCAAATATCACAGGATAATCCTCCTTGTACTGTTTCGGCTTGATTTTAAATAGGTGATATTTTACTACTTCACAGCACCAACCAAGTTGTTTATCTAAATGGGCTTCTTTCGTCATTTTTATGCCTGTTTCTATTAATTGTAATGCCTTCTGTACATGTTCAGATTCATAGCTCTTACCATACCCTAGCATCCCATGAGCATAGCCACACCGATAATACCAAGACCAATCACGATGTGCCTCATCTATACGATCAAATAACTCGATAGCCTCTGCTGCGCGGCCATTATTGTTATACATACGTCCTAAGGCGCTTAACAATATAGGAGACAAATTATCGATGCCTATGTTAGTTAATAACTCCATCGCACGCTTGATATCGATGCCCTCTTGTTCATTAAGGAGCTTAACCTTTTCCACATCACTTAATTCTTGAAACTCTTCATCCGTAATGTCTTCTATACTGAAATATAAGTTCTTAATAAAGTCACCAAAGTTATCTGCTAACAGAGTAATTGAGTAATCACATTCTTGGTCTACACGAACTACCTTAGGTTCACCGGTTGGACCGCACTCACGATAATCGAGGAAAATCATGTCGTGACCGCCGGAAATCGTATCGGCTACAACGATACCGATAGGGGGATATTTTACTTTTGAAATCCAAAATTCATTACCCATCTCACCTAAAAGAGAGTATTTTTTATCTCTATCGATGCCATATATTCCTGTTATATATACACAATCGTCATCATCGTTAATAAAACAATTTTTCTTTACTACACCACCATTATGGTTTTTAAGTAGTTCAATATATGCTGCAGGCAATGTATAACCTAGCTCAGCTTCAGCATTCTTAATATCCGCATCGGTAACATCTCTACCGATATAGGACTCAAATGCATAATCGGTGTCTTTCCAAAATCCAGTCCAATTGAAATCTTTTAGATTACTCATAATACTCTCTCCTAACCAAATAAATATAATCTAACCACATTTTATGTCATCAATAGAATATTTTTATTAAAGCTTTCACCTCACGCCGTATCAAAAATGGTATCTATAATATAGGAAAAAATGATATAAGGAGATACGTTAATAATCCCGACAGGGGCCAATATAAGGGCTGCCCACAATAAATTCAGTGAATACGCATACCACTTAAAATCAATGGTATTTAAAAATGGTATAACATAGTCAATAACTCTTACTTCCCATTGCATTAATGGGTTCAATTCCTCACTTGTGCCTAATAGCCAAGTGAAAGTAAGGGCAAATATCAAACCATATACTATGCCAACAGGAATTAATACCTTCGCTCTCTTTTTTAACAGATTACGGCAAATCTCATCTTGTTCCTCTGGTGTTACATCGTATACCATATTACATTGAATCTTAATCCGTCTAAATCGATAGCGAATATACTTATACAAAAGGTTATTCGGTGTATATAACATAATAGACTCCGCATGCTATTGATAGTAACTAAATCATTGTAGAATATATTATACATCTATGGCAAAGTAATGTAAATCTTTGAATTCATTATCCCAAAATGTAAAGGAAAAGATGTGCGTATCATCAAAGGTTTGCTCACAATAGGTCACAGCATCTCGCTCTGGTTCAATAATAGGCATACCTATCCGTGTTTTCACTTCATCAATGTTTACATCGCCATACCAATCTTGGATTTCGTTATGAATGAAAGTAACAATAGAATCTATATTCTTATGATAATTAGTAGCTAATAATTTAGCAGTATCTACATTAGCATCCGTTGGCTTCTCATCCCAACAAAATTGTATTCCTTCATAGGACCAGGTATATTGCTTTAACAGTTCATCATATTTTACATCATTAGTCATTTTCGGAACCCTTTACATAACTTTCCATCTTAGGTCTTAAATCTAACACGATTTCCCAATCATCTAATGTTGGAACCTTATGATGTGCAATAAAGTCTTCTATGATCTGTAACACCTCTTGGTGGTCCAGCTCATTCTTACCATATATGATGGCGCCTCGGTCACCATCATTAGTTACACTAAGCTCTATATGTAATAAATTGGTATCTTGATCACTACAAACCTGTACAAAGTTATATAGTTTATTATCTATGGAGATTGCCTTTGATGGAGAAATAACTACAAAGTCTTGCTCTTGGTCCTCAATAGCATACAGATTTTGTTCAACTTCATTCAGTGTAATACCTTCATATTTATAGGTGCCTACATCAATGGACCAATCCGTATATGTTTTCTCAAATGTATCTATCATATGTATCGCCTCTCCTTTACGATATCCATTAAAACAAAGTTTCTAATTGCCCTGCCATATCCTCTATAAACTCATCAAATTTACAGAGCTCTCGTAGTTCTTGATGTTCCATATCATAACAGGAAATCTTTTTAGATTTAGGGTCCCAAACAATTTGATAATCGTTGTACTCACCTAGCTCTTTAGATAAACGTAATAGTTTACGACGACCCCATTTAAATGGAACTGTATCAAGTAAAGGTAAGAACTCTATAGAGATAAAATCTGAGTCTGGCAATTCAAAGTAAAGATTATCTCCCTCTAAAAATGATACTAGTCCCTTTGGTAGTTTAAACGGTTTTAATTGATCCATTTTATTCTGTTTATCATGGTACTCAGCAGGCTCTAAATTTTTAAAATACTCAGCCATTTCCATATCGCCTTTTTCAATAGCAATGCTATAGGGACGCATACCATCCTTTTCCGTGATGGTTACATCAGCACCATGTTCTACCAAATATTTACACATCAGTAAATCCACATACCGAGCTGCTACACATAGTGGGGTTGGCTTAAATGGATACACAGAATCAGGTTTATTGTAGTTGATATCTACACCATTAGTAATAAAGAAATCTAGAACCTCATAGTCTTGGTCTGTAATAACATTTCTGAAAGCTCGTCCACCATATTTCTGTACTGAATGTCCTAAATCATGAATGAGTTGTAAGTTCTCATATTTCTTGCCATATAAAGCGGCTTGAAAGGCATCTACGTTCACACAGTTCAAAGCATGAATGTTAGCACCATGAGCCACAACATAATCTATAATCTCTTGATTACCATACCGTACTGCTAATAAGAAGCTTGGATTTTCTTCATCATTTAGATCTACGCCATGTTCAACTAACCATTTCACACTTGGCAAACATTCCATCACTAACGCTAATTGTAGAGGTGAATACTCACTATATTTACCAATTTGTATAGATTTATGAATATCCCAACCACTTTTTAACTCGCTTTCAAGAGCAGTAATATTTCCATTTATAATATCTGTCACTAAATCTGGTACAGATTCAAAAGTGCCTAAGTCCTTAAGATGTATCATATGTGTCTCTCCCTTATAATACGACCTTATATGTATACTGATGATTCATAGTTTAATTATACTAAATTTATTGTAATTTTTGATATAGAAAAAGCCTCTTACCGAAGTAAGAGACCTTTTAATAAATTTTCAATTAAATGGAACGCTATTTCGACATATGTTTCTTTATTATACATCTATATAAGTCATCATTATTGAAACATAAATTATATAGCAGACATATACTTTTCTTCAAAGGACGTTAATATGCCTAGTAGCTTAGTATCTAAAAACGATAGAGCCTGTTTTCTAATATCCGTTGGAATACCATAATAGGCCTGAGCTACACCTCCACAAATAGCAGCAACAGTATCACTGTCACCACCTATTGAGATAGCATTGCGAATAGCATCTTCATAATCAGTAGATTCAAAGAAGGCTTGCAGTGCTTGCGGTACTGTTCCTTGGCAACTTTCATTAAACCTATAGGTATCTCTGATTTCATCCAACGTGAAATCCATGGTGTAATAATGCTGGTTAATGTACTCTCTGATTTCAAGTATATCTTTGCCAGTTCTAGCTAGATATATGGCAACTGCTGTCGCCTCCGCCCCCTTCATACCTTCAGGATGGTTATGAGTGACCTCAGTAACTAATTTAGATAGAAGCTTCGCTTCATCCAAACTATGTGCTGCAAATCCAGCAGCACAAACTCGCATGGCAGAACCATTACCATAGCTATTATATGGCTTAGGATTCTCTGCAAAGATCCATCTATAGAACCGATCACCATATCCATAACCGGGATAACATCTTCCAATCGTTTGCATGCATTCCACTGCATTCTTAGAAAGATCACTGTAATCCTGTTGGCTCATAAGAATTGACTTTGCTATGGCAAGTGTCATTATACTATCATCAGTTAATACACATTGATCTGTAAAGAAATCAAAGTCCTTATGTCTATAATTATTAAATTCAAATCGTGAACCAACTATATCACCAATGATTGCTCCTAACATGTTAATCCCTCCCTTGTATTTTGAAATTTATAGACTAAGCAAAATCATTCTTCTTACACCTGCGAAACTCTCATATGCTCAATATTTGCTTTACATATTATGATGTATGACTAGCTAGTTCTATTTATTTACTTATCCTATCTTATCTTTTAATTTCATCATCTAATAACTTAAACATTTTCTACTTTATGTTCATCTATACTAGAAGAATCCCAGGCTCCTCCATTCTCGTCCAAGAGCCTCTTCATCTTAATAAGTTTTTGGACTTTTGATTAATAATTTCTGGATACTGTTCTACTTTATGTTTGGGAATCATATTAGAGAACTTTTGAATTTGCAGATACTGTTATCAATGCAAGATTACCAAAACTATCAATATTATTAATACAATCTGCATCTTTCATATTTTCCGGATTTCTTGGGAAAAAAATGTTCTATTGATGTCCTAAATTGAAATTGGAATTCTCTAAATGATTTAAATTCATCTCGCAATAAAATGTAATCTAAATAGGTAAATACAATACGGTCAATGTTAAAACCTGTGCGAATTTGATATTTAGACTCCTCAATTTTCTCACAGCAATATTTTTTTCAAGCATTGGAATTATATGATTACCGTCTGAATTCTTATTTACATCAGCCATAACTCTTGCTATCCAATGCATAGTTTTAGGTGATGTATATGTAATTCTTAAACAAGATTCTAACCAACATAACCTATTATTGATTTCACTATCATATTTTGATTTATCACTTTCACTAGAAGTAGAACTAAAAGGTTAATAAATAATAAGGTTTTTTCTCTTCATAACTTGTTAGCTGTTGTAAAGACCATTTACCATCTAATCTATATTGTCCTATATACTCTCTTTTTAATTATATATTGATCGAATATATATCGATATTTAAGCAATGAAAAAATAAAGTTAAGTGCAGCATCTTTACTACTCCAATGATCTTTCATTATTTCAAGAAATCTTTTGTCATCAAGACCTGCATCATTATCTTTATTTTCATCAGCTAGGCTCACTGCTTCATTAACTAAAAGAAGAAAGTTAGGAAATGTAACAATTGATTCAAATCTTTCATTTTCTATGCTATCTTCTTTTATACTAACATTTAAACTATATACAGGTTGTCTTAATATGCTTTCTAACGTAAACTCAGTCTCATGATTAACTTTTTACTTCACCAAACCGACATCTTAATTCAGCAAAGTCACCGATATCAAAGGAATTCCAAAATTTACCAAATATAAATTTTCGTTTCTTTATAGGAAAGCACATTTGAACATACTTATTCATTTGTGAGCAAGCATCCCATATAGTTGAGGCTATTATTTTTATCTAGTCTATCACGTTCTGTATCACTACTTTTTAATTGCACCTAACATCTTGGCCTTCATAATTTCATGAAGTTCCAACTGCTCACCTCTGGTATTCATAATTTCAAAATAATGGTTTAAATCAATATTTTTTTGGTACTTGTGTACGAATTAACATGATAGCTGAAAGTTTTTTTATTAAATTCAGAAATAGATTCCCCATTTTTTTATCAAAATATTTTCTTATGATAGAATATCCCTCAATAATTTCTTGAGAATATAAATTTTTTTGGATATTTGCTTATATCATTCCTTGTTTTTAATTAAATTTAAGGTTCTATTTGATGCTTCACGTGCTTCAAATGTTAATGATCCTTCATTAATAGATTGATTGTTTAAAAAAACAAAGTAATAAAAAAATAATGTTGTTAGCCTTTGCTGTCCATCAATAACCTCAAAGCAATTCATGCCACGCTCATTTACAATTAAATTGCCTAAATAATACTTTTTTTGTTTTTATTTATATCAATATCATTAATATCATCTAGCAACTGTTCAATCTCAAATCTCGACCATGCATAGTTTCTTTGATAGATAGGTATTAAATACTCATTATTATTAAAAATTTGCTCCACGGTAAACTCTTGAGGTTGTACAATAGTTTCATAATTTATCATATATTTCCCTCAATAGATATCTTTTCAAATACTTTTTGATATCTTTCAGTGTTAACCTTTGAATTTTTTTGAAAGTATCTTCTGATATTACATCTAATATTATAGTATCCAACTCCATCGGATCCCTGCATGTCAGAGATTACCGAAAATAAATTAAGACCACTATTTAATCTATCAGATTTTTCCTCTAGCGTATTTATTTATAGACTCCCTATAAACAGCTTTCATACAGACCCGTAATGAATATGCCCATTTATAAAAAAATAGTAATCTAGTTTCTGTAAGTGAATTTATATTAAATCTATCAACATAGAACATTAGTATATTAATAAATAAATTATATATATAAGTATCCCTGAACCAGATTGGATAATTTCTTCTGCATTAAAAACTATGAAAGATTCTTTTTTTCCAAAGTCTTATATAGATTTAAATAGTGTTGAGTATACTTGAAAAAAAGCGTGATCCTGCAATAAGTGGCTGAGTCAATTGAAATTGATTTAGTGCTTTGCTAGATGCTAGCTCATATAGCCCTTCGTAATTAAACTTCTCCACATAGAGATTAGATGCTTTATTATAAATAGAAAAAAATTATAGTTATTACTCTTCTTAATACCTTTGAAAACATCTATCTGATTAATCGAATAATTTAAACCGTCTTTATTTTTTTATACCATCTAATTAATGGAAATAAATTATCTGCAAATAAATTTTTCTAGTTCAGATTGCTTAGTACTTTCCCATGTATTTACAATATCAATCTTTAAACTTTCACTTTCATCATTCATCTCTCGTAAATGATAGGATTTTAAAAGATCATGTGGAGCCAACGCCTTTCCTCTTGAGTTTTGTGAATCAAAAAACTGAAACGCCTCTTGTTCATCTTTCGTAACTATTTTTTTACTACAGTACAATGATCTAATAAATAATTACTATAATCTTCCAGTTCTTGTTTCTCAAAATCCAAAAGTCTTTTTCTTATAACACTTAGATTTCTAACTATAGCTTCTGAAGATAGTTCATTATATTTGGCATCTAACAATGACGATGGTAGCTTTTTAATATTATTACCTGACTCACCAATGGCAAAAAATAGAATTGATAATGTTGTAAGTCGCTGTTGCCCATCAACAATATTTAACTGGGTTGGAGTCTTGTGAAGAACAACAGTTCCTATGCGATACTCTAACATATTATTTTTTTAAATGCAGTATATATATCATTTATCAATGTTAAAACCGATTGGGGACTCCATTTATATGGCCTTTGATATTCTGGAATGCCTAAATTTTGCTTGGGTGGCTCTTTGTGCTCCATAAGTTCTCTTATTGTAATAATACATAAATCATCATTTCTCTTTACCATTTAAATTGACCTCATTTTTATCAATTTATTAAATTACATATATACATGATTCTGATTTATTAATCTTACTTCTATTCTATCATTTCAATATTATTTTTTTATAATATTTCAGAAAAGATTTTATAACCAACAAATAATGTTATACAAAAAGGTGCAACTCCATGAGCTGCACCTTTTTAGGAGTATAGAATACTTTTTATCTTATCTATTTTTTT
>BNJS01003622.1_pt1 | contig 129537 bp, 156 predicted proteins | sample 8540461 | NCBI WGS metagenome assembly BNJS01 (sample SAMD00202454, study PRJDB9452) | human saliva metagenome | isolation source: human saliva | place: Japan
CCTCCTCCGTCTTGTCGTGGTAGCCTTTCGCTATAGCTATACCTATGGTAGCGCTGCTTGCACCACCACCCGACTACAGGGAGATAAATCGACCCTATATTGGTCGGTGGGCTAACCCTATATTGCTCCGACGACGAAGCTATATAGGGTCGCGATGACGACCTATATAGGGTTCACACCACCCCATCCGCAAGACGTATCCTTCCCTCCCATAGCTCCCCTATCGTACTCCCCGCCGAAAGGGCTAACTTTGACCACCAATTGGGGGACTACCTTAAAACAGGGGAAGTGATAACGTTTAAGTAAAATGAAGAGGATAAAGATCATTCGTTTGTTGGCAACTTATATTTGCCATGATCCATTTGCCTATAGTTCTACTTATACATGGGATGCCTTTCCTCCTATTATATATAGGGAAAGAGAAAGAATACTTCCTGTCTTAAAGGCGTGGGAACATAAGGGATACTTAACTGTAGTATATGATGATACCACAGCCTTTGTTCTTAACGTGGAGAAGTTGCCATCAAAAGAAAAGCTAATAGAGGAAAGTCGCAATGTTAAATAGTGTACTTCCGCAATAAAAAGGGGGAAGAAAGTCCAGTGAATTGCATAGAGTTGTACCTCTATTGGTTTAAAGGTCGCGACCTATATAGGTCGACGCGCGAACCACTATAGGTTTGCACCCCGAACAAGTAGTGGTTTGCCCCCCTCCTCAGCAAGCTCAAATGCTACCGCCCTCTGCTCCCCTGCGGTACTCCCCACAGAAAGGGCTAACCTTGATAGCGAAGCAGCTCCGTCTTTAGGTGCTTCGTAAGCCGACGGCTGGCACGGCTGGCAAGATTGACCGTCAGCCCTCGTATCATCACGTTCGCGGGTAACCGCACCAAAAGCCTTACCTTTGTACTCAATAGCTGGTGCCAGAGAGACGCTACCATGACAAGCTCCCCCTCTGACTACTAACTGAAACCGACTTAATGAAACTTCATCATAGCAGACAGCGTGCGCTCCTGCTATTGTGCCTCCTGCTCCTTCCTCTGACCAAGGCTTGGGCTGCTGGGCATATTGACAGTATCCACGTCCTCGAGGGCGTGGTCGTCACGGAGCGCTTTATCCCGAAGGATGTCATACCCGCACAAGTCTTGGGCGGGCGCGACCTCCAGCGCCTTAGTGCCGTGAGCGTAGCTGACGCCTTACGCTACTTCGCCGGTGTCCAGATCAAGGACTACGGCGGCATCGGGGGGCTGAAGACGGTGAACGTGCGCAGCATGGGTTCCCAGCACGTGGGCGTCTTCTATGATGGCCTGCAGCTGGGCAATGCGCAGAACGGGCAGATAGACCTCGGGCGCTTCTCCCTCGACAATATGGAGACCGTCTCCATATATAATGGTCAGCGTAGCACCATCCTCCAGCCTGCGAAGAGCTTCTCCTCGGCAGCCGCACTCTACATGACGACGCGCCGCCCTACCTTTGCCCCCCAGCGCAAGACCAACTTCAAGGCCGCTCTCAAGGCAGGCTCCTTCTCCACTATCAACCCCTCCCTCCTCTACGAGCAGCGCCTCTCCCCCACCCTCGACCTGTCGATGAGTGGCGAATACCTCTATACCTCGGGGCGCTACCGCTTCACCTACAAGAAGAAGGACGGTTACGACACGACATCCGTTCGCCACAATGGCGACGTCCACTCCCTGCGCCTTGAGTCGGGGCTCTTTGGACGGCTCGACGAAGGCGAGTGGCGCGCCAAGGCTTATCTCTATCGCTCGGAGCGTGGCTACCCGGGAGCCTTCGTGCGCGAAGAGCCGGGGAAGTTCAAGCATGAGGACCGTCAGTGGGATACCGACGTGATGGCACAAGGCACACTGCGCAAGACCTTCGGGCGAGTACACCCTGCTGGCGAATGCGAAGTACGCCTACGACTACCTCCACTACCTCTCCGACCCACGGCTGGATGTGACGACGATGTACGTCGACAACCACTACCACCAGCAGGAGGGCTATCTCTCCACCGCCCACCAGCTCAGCCTCGGCGACGACTGGCGCGTGGCACTGGCCTCCGATGCGCAGTACAATAGCCTCACGGCCGATCTCTACGCCTTCGCCTACCCCACCCGCCTCACACTCCTCACCGCAGCGGCTGCCGACTACAGCCATGGCGGGCTGAAGGCACAGGCCAGCCTCCTTCACACCTACGTCCACGACTGGACGAAGGCCAAGGACAGCCAAGCCCCCGAGAAGAGCGAGTGGACACCCACCCTCATCGCCAGCTACAAGCCCCTGAGTCAGCACGACCTCAGCCTGCGCGGCTTCTACAAGCGGATCTTCCGCATGCCGACCTTCAATGACCTGTACTATACCTTCATCGGGAATAAGTACCTCCGCCCCGAGTACACCACGCAGTACGACCTCGGCGTGGTCTACACGAAGACCTTCCAGCGCGGAGCTCTGCGCCGCATGGAGGTGCAGGCAGATGGCTATCTGAACTATGTCGATGACAAGATCATCGCCATGCCGACCTCGAACCAGTTCCAGTGGACGATGGTCAACCTCGGGCACGTCCGCATCCGCGGTATCGACCTCGCCCTCGAGACGCAGTGGCTGATAGGTGCCGTCACCGCCTCGACACGCCTCACCTATACCTATCAGAAGGCCCAAGACCTCACCGATCCCTCCGACAGCTACTATGGAGGACAGATACCCCTATATCCCTTGGCACAGCGGATCAGCCATCGTCACCCTCGGCTGGCGTGGCTGGGAGCTGAACTACAGCTTCATCTACACGGGCGAGCGCTATGATGCCAGTGCCAACATCCGCGAGAACTATATCCGCCCCTGGTATACCAGCGACCTTACACTATCTCGCCCCTTCTCTCTCCGTGGCCACAGCCTACGCCTGACGGCTGAAGTAAGCAACATCTTCAGTCAGCAGTACGAGGTCGTGCGCTCCTACCCTATGCCTGGCGCCCACGCCAAGGTCAAGATCGAATACACACTATGCAGAGTCTTACGCATCCAACACCTCTACTGAGCCTCCTCGCTGGGGCAGCAGCTCGCTTCTCTCCTCCTGTCGCAGGAGGATGAGATCATCCCTCTACCGAAGAGCAAGGGGGGAAGCCAGAACCTGCTGGCCCGATTAAGGGCTTCTTCCTCCTCAACGAGGCGAACATGGGCTCCAATAAGTCCACCCTCGACTACTACGACTACGAGACCGGTAAGTACACCCGCAATATCTATGCGGAGCGCAATCCCGATGTCGTCAAGGAGCTCGGTGATGTAGGTAACGACCTACAGATCTACGGCGAGCGCCTCTATGCCGTCATCAACGTCTCCCACCTCATCGAGGTCATGGACGTACGCACCGCCAAGCACATCGGCAAGATCTCCATCCCCAACTGCCGCTACATCGTCTTCAAGGATGGCTTTGCCTATGTCAGCTCCTACGCTGGCCCCCGTCCAGATCGACCCCCAACGCGCGCCTCGGCTATGTGGCGAAGGTCGATACCGCTACCCTCAAAGTCGTAGCGGAGTGCCCCGTAGGCTATCAGCCCGACGAGCTCGTCATCTCTGGAGATAAGCTCTATGTAGCGAACTCCGGTGGCTACCGCGTACCCAACTACGACAAGACCATCTCGATCATCGACCTGAAGACCTTCACCGAGGTGAAGAAGGTCGATGTCGCCATCAACCTACACCGCCTTGAGCTGGACAACCACGGGAAGATCTGGGTTTCCTCCCGTGGGGACTACTATAAGGTTCCCTCGAAGATCTTCGTCTTCGACCCCTAAGACCGAGAAGGTGACGAAGACGCTTGACGTCTCCTGCTCCAACATGACGCTCTCTGGTGACTCCCTCTTCGTCTACAGCACCGAATGGAGCTACATCACGGGGGCGAACACGATAAGCTACACCGTCATCGACACCAAGAGCCAGGAGGTCATCGACCGTAACTTCATCAAGGACGGCACGGAGAAGGATATCAAGATCCCCTATGGCATCGCTGTCAATAGAGAGCAGGGAGAGTTCTACGTCACCGACGCTAAGAACTATGTGACTCCAGGGCGCCTCCACTGCTACGACCTCAAGACAGGGAAGCGCAAGTGGACCGTCAAGACGGGCGATATCCCCGCGCACTTCGCCTTCACCCGCTACGAACTCCAGCCCCTCAAACCCTCAACTCCACAACAGTAATGAAACCTCATATCCAGCGCGCCTTCACGGCACTCGCCCTCGTCGCCTCGCTCTCCTTCGCAGCATGTAAGAGCGATACCCCGACGCCTACACCTACCCCCACACCTCACAGAGCCTCAGCCGGTCTTCCCCAAGCCCGACGTCAATCCCAATGCGACGCCCTACGTCACCCGCGTCCTCGAGTATATGCCTGCTGTCGGCCAGTTCACCAACACCCTCCCCGAATATGAGGCGGGTGACACGCAGGAGGATATGAACCGCAAGGCCCTCGAGTACCTCAAGGATAACCAGCGCGGCCTCGTCACCCTCGGTGGCTGGGGTGGCTACATCGTCGTGGGCTTCGACCACACGATCCTCAACGTCCCCGGCAAGCGTGACTTCCGCGTCCTTGGCAATGCCTTCTTCGGCAACGCCAACAAGGAAGCCTATGAGGGCGGTAGCTGTGAGCCTGGTATCATCATGGTCGCCTACGATGCGAACCGCAATGGCCGCCCCGACGAAGACGAGTGGTACGAGATCGAGGGGAGCGCCCACGTCGACCACACCAAGGAGCCTTGGTACACCCTCGTCAAGACGAAGGTCCCTGGTGCAGACCTCAACTTCTACCGCGACTTCGAGATGACCTACCACCGCCCCGCCAAGGAGCCTGAGTCCAAGGACGGCTGGGGCACCTACATCCGCTGGGAGGACAACAAGGGCAACTCCGGCTACAAGGTCAAGAACCAGTGGCACGCACAGCCCTACTTCCCTCAGTGGGTCAAGGGCGACAAGCTCACCTTCCGCGGTACGCGCCTCCCACAGAACTCCCAAGACCAGAGCGGCGTCGGCACGTACTATGTGCTGTATAAGTTCCGCTACGGCTATGCCGACAACGAACTGAACGACCGCAAGGACTCCGCCATCGACATCGACTGGGCAGTCGACAAGAAGGGCCGTAAGGTCCACCTCCCTGGTGTCGACTTCATCAAGATATATACGGGCGTAAATCAGGAGAACGGCTGGCTCGGCGAATGCTCCACCGAGATCGCAGGCGTCAATGACCTCCACGTCCTCAAGGAAGACATCCCTAACTAACTTCACTAACCTCCTCCACTATGTACAAGAAGATTCTCATCGCCAGCCTCGCTCTCATCGCTGGCCTCGCCTCCTGTAAGAAGGGACGATCCCCACGCCAAGCCCTAATCCCTCCCTCGGGTCTGACGATCGACGGAGTGGCAAGCACCTTAGAGTTCTACCAGCTCGACACCGCCCATCTGAGTGTCGCTGGTGTAGCGAAGGACGCTGCTGCCAAAGCCGTATGGGCTGTGAACGGCGCGAAGGCTGCCGAAGGTGCTACCTTCGACTTCACCACCGCTCACCCTAGGAAGTATGAAGTCACGCTCACTGTCGACGGCAAGAGCGCTAAGCACACCTACACCGTCGCTCCCCGCTTCTCCGAAGGCGCCTTCCTCCTCAACGAAGGGAACTTTGGTAATGAGACGGGCTCACTGACCTACATCCACCCCTCCAAGAAGCTCGTCATCGATCAGGCTTACTTCCACATCAATGGCACGAAGCTCGGGAACGTCTGCCAGGACCTCGCCTTCGGGAATGACCAGATCTATATCATCTCGCAGAACGGCCCCAAGAACGGCGGCGAAGGCCTGCTAACTATCGCCCGTAGCAACTCCCTCGAGAAGGTCAAGGTCTACAACGACGAGGCTCTCGCACAGCAGTACCTACGCACATCGCTGTCCTGCGCGACCAGATCTACCTTCGCACCGACGCGCAATGGGATCTTACGTGGCTCGTCTGATGGCAGCTTCGTCTCCATTCCTGGGTACGAAGCAAGGCCTGAAGACAGCGTATGGCACAGATCGGTGAGCGCCTCTTCGCCCTCACCTCCGACAGCAAGGTGCTGATGATCCAGGGCTCTCAGGTCGTCCGTGAGCTGGACCTCTCCACCCGCCAAGCCCTCGGGTATCGCTGTCAGCCACGATGGTAAGCTCTGGGTATCTACGACGAGCCCCTATGCGATCCTCAAGGTAGACCCCACCCCTGACAACTTCGTCGCCCTCGACACACACATCCTCGACAAGTCCATTTCGCAACTGGCCCCGAAATCTGGCAGCGCACTCGCTCCGCCTTCTTCGCTCACGGCGACAAGCTCTACTTCACGGGCCAAAAGCTCCGTCATCTACTGCCACGACTTCGCTACGAGCAAGACCTCTCAGGTCATTGATGTCAAGACGATTGATGGCGTAGGTACGTCCGCTAATATGTACTACAACAGCCCTCGGCGTCGACCCTACTACGGGCGAACTCTACTACGCTGCCTTCGAGGGCTACAGCACCTACAACAAGAAGAACGTGACGATGGTCCTCAGGCCGACGGCACGAAGCTCCTTCTGAAGGAGAAGGTAAATTCCTTCCCCGCAGGCTTCTACTTCATCCCCAATGCGTCCAGCCGCACTGGGGCCAACCGATGATTTATCCTAATTAGTTCACTTAATATTCACTTGAAAAATGAAGAAAACTCTCCTCTCTACCCTCGCGCTTATTGCCCTCGGTGGAGTCGTCACCAGCTGCGGCAAGGAGCAGAAGGATGCGCCTCAGCCCGCTGGCAACACCAGCGCTCGCGCTACGGAGCTCCCCCGCAGGCGAGACGATCACGGGTCGATCCAGACCGACAGCCCTCGCCCTTGCAGACCTCTACAAGAGCCTCGACGGGATGAACTGGTCGCACTCCAACAACTGGAATAGCTCTCGCCCCGTAGCTACTTGGGCAGGCGTCCAGGTAAGCGACGTCGCAGGTGCACCTCGTGTCACCGCCCTCTACCTCGGCGGCAACAAGCTCCGTGGCACCCTGCCCTAAGAGCATCGGCCAGCTCACCGCTCTGCGCTCGCTCCAGCTGCAGTACAACCGCGAGCTCACGGGTACCATCCCCGCCGAGCTCTATCAGCTGACCCACCTGCGCTCGCTGCGTCTGCGCTTCACGAGCCTGACGGGCGAGGTATCTCCCGCCATCGGCAAGCTCACCGAGCTTGATACCCTCGACCTCAGCAATAGCCGCTACGACCTCAGCATGTGGTGGAATGGTGATCCTGCTACCGCGAAGGAGCACCGCCCCAACGGGAAGACCCTCACCGGGCTCGCTCCCCGCGAGATCGGTCAGCTGACGAAGGCACGCTATATCGACCCTCTCCTTCCAGGGCTTCACGGGTACGCTCCCCACGGAGATCGGCGCACTGAAGAGCGCTAAGTACCTCTCCCTCTATGGCTGCCACTTCTCAGGTGAGCTCCCCTGCCTCTCTCGGCGCACCTGCTCAGCTCGAGTACTCTCCGCAGGCCTCAATGAGTTCTCGGAAGCCTCCCCGCCTCCCCTCGGCTCTCTGAAGAGCATCCGCGAGATCCACATCTCGGGCAACAAGCTCACGGGTGCTATCCCCGCTCCCTCGGCACGCTGAAGACGCTCCAGCAGCTCAACCTCGCAGGCAACCAGCTCACGGGCACGATCCCCTGCTGAGCTCGCACACCTCACGGGTATCTACGTCATCGACCTCATGGGCAACAAGCTCTCAGGCACGATCCCCACGGACCTCGGTGGCGCACAGCAGGAGCCTGCTCATCTCGGTAGACCTGAGCGACAACGATCTCACGGGCACGATCCCCGCACGCATCAAGCGCTATCTGCCCCGATGCAGCTAAGTACGCTGGCCTGCATGGTCTGCCCGACTACGGCTACACGATGTTCGTCCTCTCAGGCAATAAGCTCACGGGCAAGATCCCCGCTGAATACCTCGCTTATCCCAAGACGCTGCAGCTCCTCCTGCCTCAGCAGGCTGGCTACGGCTTTCTAACGAGCCCTAAGTAACTCCTCCCGCACACCCGCCCTTAGCTCTCGCAGTACGAGGGCGGGCGTGCCTCATATTTCACCCCAACCCAACGACTATGATTAAGAAGTTTCTCCCTTGCCTTAACCCTCACCCTGGGTCTCGCCTCATGTAGCAAGACCGACACGCCCGTCGTACCTCAGAGCGGTATCACGATCACGAGTGGCGTCCTCTCAGCCTATCCCGAGAAGGAGATCGCTGCCACGGGCCTCGTCTCCCTCCCCGAAGTCACCGAGATCTCTGCCAAGGTCTTCGAGGGCTACAAGACGCTGAAGACCGTCAAGGCACCCAAGCTCACGAAGATCGGTGATGCTGCCTTCAAGGGCTCGGCACTCACCAGCCTCGAGCTCGGTGCTACCGTCCCCACGACGAGCGATGATGCCTTCGAAGGCACGTCCGAAGAGAAGGACCTCATCGTCCCCGCAGACGAGGTCGCTGACTTCGCTGACTTCGCGAAGAAGCACCACTTCAAGACCATCAACGGTGCGCCCATCCCTGGTACCGAGATTGAGATCAAGGATGGCGTACTTGTCACCCTATCCCTATCGACAAGACCCCCGCAGATGGTGTCGTCACCCCTCGAGGCTACCGTCACGGAGATCGCTGATGGCGTCTTCCTCGACAATACGAAGCTCACGGCTATCCACGCCCCTGGTGTGAAGAAGATCGGTAAGGCAGCCTTCAAGAACTGCTCCGCTCTTATGACCGTTGACTTCGGTGGTGCACAGCGTCCCACCGCTGGCCATTGACGAGACCGACAAGACCTACGGCACGGCTGAAGATGCCTTCTGGGGTACGCCCGAGGAGAAGGTCCTCGTCTTCGATGAGAGCAAGAGCCCGAACTTCCTGCAGTACTCGAGTTCATCGCACGCCACCACTTCGCTAAGCTCGACGGCATCACCATCCCCGAGAGCCCTCGACGGCAAGTACTTCAAGGTCAAGGGTGGCGTGCTGACGGGTATCACGAGCGCCGGTCAGAGCCACCTCGCTGGTCAGGGCCGCAATGGTGTCCTCGTCCTCCCTCGAGCATCACGCGTATCGACAATGAAGTCTTCACGCAGAAATTCCAGAACTTCAAGGCGATCTACGCCGAAGGGGTGACGGAGGTCAGTAGCTTCGCCTTCAATGAGACGGGTAGCCTCAACTCGCTCACCCTGCCCAAGCTGAAGAAGCTCGGCGAAGCTGTCTTCACCGACAACGCTTCGCTCACGGCTGTGAACTTCCCCTCCTCGAGGAGATCGGTGATGTCTGCTTCACGGGTGGCGCTAACTTCAGTGGCAATGGCCTGAAGATCACCTACGTCAGCATCCCTGCTGCTAAGAAGATCGGTAGCGGTGCCTTCCACGGCAACCACAAGCACTCTGGTGTGACCTTCATCCTCGGCGCACAGCCCGAGGTCAACACCAAGGCCTATGAGGACTATCCTCAGGAGGGCTTCGTAGCCTTCGGTCAGCTGAAGAGCCCCGTCCTCTACGTCACCCCTGAGCACCTCAAGACCTATACCCTCACAGACGGCAAGTGGCACGGCTTCACCGTCAAGGAGCTCAAGTAATCCCCCTATAAGCAAAGGCGAGGCAGTACCACACCCGTGGCTGCCTCGCCTTTTTTCCTCCCCGACCCTTAGATACACGCCGACTATGAACTACCGCATCTACAGCGTAGCCCTTGCCCTCAGCCTCCTCACGGCCTGCGGTGATAAGCCTACGCCCCTCCCCCAGCCGACGCCGACGCCGACGCCTGTACCCACACCGACACCAGAGCCCACACCGCCCTGCCCTACAAGGACTATGAGGGCTATACCCTGATCTTCAACCAAGGACTTGCCTCCGTCCTGACGAGCCAGCCCGATGGCGTGGGCGTAGCCTCCAGCCTCAGCCTCCTCGACCGCGAGGCGAAGACCCTCCTCCCCGTCTTCTCCGACAAGGCCACACCGCTTAATAAGGAGTACGATGGCCAAGGCTACCTCTGCGAAGGCACGCTGAGCGAAGCGGGCGACTATCTGGCCTATATGGCGAAGTACGACTTCACCGACGACAGCGAGCACGCCTCACGCCTCCTCCTCTTCGACCGCAAGACGATGCGCCTCACGAAGAACCCTACGCATCACCCAGCCCGATGGTGACGAGTGGGTGCGCCAGTCCTTTCACGCTTCGACGACGGCACGACTTACCTCTCCTTCGACAAGAAGCACTTCTACCGCCTCGACCCCGAGACGGGGAAGATGACCGCCCTCACGGGCATCTACGGCTACCCCACGGGCGCAGCATCTTGGCAGGATAAGGGCTACTTCTTCGTGCGCTATGAGTCCGCGGCCTTCGCCTTCGACAAGGGAAGCACCGCCGCACGCAAGGTACCCATTGCCCTCTCGGGAGCGCAGATCAAGGACATCTTCCGTATGGGCGCTCAGGTCATCCTGCGCGACACGGCGCGCCGCTATTACCTCTTCGACCTCGCTGCGGGGAAGGTCCTCGCTGTCTTCACGCTCAGCGAACCCATCGGCCGCAGCGTCACCATCGACCCCGTCACGCACCGCATCTATTACTCGGGTGGCACGCCGAACCTCAACGGCGCCGAGGCCAAGGAGCGCAGTGTCTACACCGCCACCATTGACACCAGCCGTCCCGCAAGTGAAGTACAGGGCCTCACCTCCCAGCTCCTCTATACTATCGCAGGGCGCACCGAGGCGGACAACCGCCAGGGCTTCAAGATGCAGGTAGGCTATCACCCCGACCTCAAGGCGCTGATGGTCTCCTACCTCGACCAAGGCCGCTCGGGCCCCCTCCTGCACGACCTGACGAAGCTCCTCCTGCTCCAGCTCCCCACGACCCCCAGCGAGAGCGTGAAGGAGCTACGCACCTTCGACCTCCACTACGCCTCTGACATCAGCCTCTTGAGCGTCATTCGCCCCCGCACCACGAAGTAGCCCTCTGATAGGCTCACTTACTTGCATGTTTTAGGATCTCCCCGAGGATGCGCCTCCCGCTCCTCGGGGAGATTTCTTTTCTCGGCAGGAAAAAGGCACCACGAGCGAGCATAACACAACGCTGCTGTATTACAGTCCCTATACCGCACACCCGCACAAGGAGGGGAAAGTAACCAGTACTGGTCACTCGTCTGACCAGTACTGGTCGCAGCGCGAAGCAGTAGTGGTTGATATCTGTTACCAGTACTGGTCACGTCGGCGACCAGTACTGGTTCGCATATCCCCCTCCGTCTTGTCGTGACAGCCTTTCGCTATAGCTACACTCTATGATAGACGCCGCTTGCACCACCACCCTACCGCAGGGGATAAATCGACCTATATTGGTCGGCGGGCTAACCCTATATAGCTTCGTCGTCGGAGCAATATAGGTTTGCACCCCACCCACCCACAAGTATAGCTAGCAAGCCCCCTGACGTATGCGGATAGCCGTGCGTCAGGGGGCTCTTTCTTTTGCGCATTTGCAGTGGTGTTTTTACTAAGTTTGTGGTAGATAACTGAGTCCGAGCGATCCTTCGGCTCGAGAGGCTTTCACCCTAACGCATCACCCGCCTCCCTCCCGCACGAAGGGCCTCACACCCTCATACCTCAAAGACAATACACCACGCGACAAACGCCTAAGGTGCGCCACGACGAGGGCCACCCCATACCACGCTAACCCACGATCACCCCAACCCCATCGGAAACTATGAGACTCGTAAAAGCCTTCCTGCTGTGCTTATCAATGCAAGCCTTGACGCTGTCCGCCCAGATGTTCAAATTCCCGACCTCCTACGGGCCATCGGATAAGTACCAAGTAGTCGATACCGCCAAGTATGAGATCACCCTATCAGATCGCAGCCAAGCTCAATCCCCAACCCTAAGTATAGCCACGTCGCCTATAAGGACACGCAGACGCTACTCATCGGCAAGCGTATCTCTGCGACCTATAGCCGTGATATCCTAAAAGCCCGCGAGAAAGCGGATGCCGAGATAAAGCAGGGCGCGGAGACGGTCGATGACTTTAGTGGTATTACCTTCCCCGAAGATATCTTCAAGGGCTACCCCAAGCCAGGTGTACTGACGACCTCCTACCGCCTCTTCCTCGGCGCGGGCTACGGGCAATATACCGAGGCATTGCCCGACTTCAAGTGGCAGATCCAGTCGGAGACCACGAAGATCCTCGGCTACACGTGTCAGAAAGCCCTCGGGGAATTCCGTGGGAGGAAGTACATCGCTTGGTTCACCTCAGACATTCCCCTCTCTGACGGCCCGTGGAAGTTCTGCGGACTGCCGGGGCTCATCCTGGCGGTACAAGATACGGAGGCATACTTTGTCTTCACCTGCATAGGCGTTGAGAATAAGAGCACACCGATCCGCTTCTGGACCTACCCGCACACCAAGTCTACGCGTGAGAAGCTACGCGCGACCATCCCTACGCATGCACAAGCAGCCGATCCTCTTCTGCGAGCAGTCGCTTGGCATCAACATTTACATAGGGAATACCAATAAGAATCGAGACTTCTCCTTCCCTTGGCTGTGGCTGAGGCAGAGTAGCTCCCGCCCTTCACTCACCTTACTACCAGCGCTATCATGAAGCGACGCATCCTCTTCCTCCTCGCCCTCCCTACTCTGCCCTGTCATCCTCCCTACGGGCAGAGTATCATCACGGGGCACGTACGCACCCTCCAAGGGGGCGCCCGTAGAGTACGCCCGCGTGCTGGCCTTAGTGCCGACGGACAGCACGATCTTAGCCTACACCTTCACCGATGCCCTCGGCGGCTACCGCCCTAAGCGTCAGCAGCACGCAGCCCCAGCTCCTCATCAGCGTAGCGAGTATGGAGATCGAGCGCATGGACCGTCGCGTGGAGAACGTCAGTCAGACCTGCGACTTCCGAGTCAAGGAGTCACGCACCCTCCCTAAGAGAGGTACAGGTGAAGGCGCGTAAGATCTGGGGAAGAAGGACACGGTCAATTACTCCGTCGGCGCCTTCATCGGGAAGAATGATGTAGTCATCGCCGACGTCCTGCGTAAGCTCCCGAATATAGAGGTCTCGGTGGACGGCTTCATCAAGTACCAGGGGAAACCGATCAATAAGTTCTACATCGAGGGGCTGGATGCCCTGCAAGGGCGCTACGGCATCGCGACGAACAACATATCGGCCAAAGACGTCGCCACCGTGCAGGTCCTCGAGAACCACCAGCCCGTCAAGGCGCTCGAGAAGACCCAGCCCAGCAGCGATGCCGCCATCAACCTCAAGCTGAAGGACGAAGTCAAGGGCACCTTCAGCATGACGGCACAGCTCGGCCTCGGCTATGACGGCAGGGTGAGGCGCAGCGAAGAGCTGATCGGGCTATACTTCGCCAAGCTGCGACAGCACGTCTTGACCGCCAAGAGCAATGATAATGGGGAGGACATACGCCGCGAGCTGCGCTCCTTCACCGCGGACTCTCCCCTCCCCAGCCTCACGATGACCTCGCTACAGCAGCCCGACGAGCCCCGCATCTCTCGCCCTCGCTACTATGACAACGACACGCACGCCTTCTCCTCCAACAACCTCTACAAGCTAAAGAATGAAGCGGAGCTGAACGCCAACCTCATCTTCTTCCACGACCGAGAGCGCACACATGGCGCCTCGCAGACGACTTACTTCCTCCCCGAGGGCACGAAGGTCATCAGCGAAGACCTGCGCAATCGCGGTACGATCGACCAGCTCGAGGGCGAGCTACGCTACAACATCAATAAGGAGCAGCTCTACTTCAACAACCTCCTCGAGCTCAAGGCCTCGTGGGAGCAAGAGCACGGCATCGTCTCAGCGGGAGAGGACCTCACTCAGCAGATGCGCCAGCGCTACCTCTCAGCGACCAACACCTCCCACTGGGTGCGGACGAAGGCAGATGGCAAGGGCGGTGAGATCCTCTGGCGCAATGCCGTAGCGACCTCCCCGCACCGTCTAAGCATCCAGCCAGGGCTCTACGCTCCCCGCATCAATAGCGGATCGCCCTATGCCGAGCTCACGCAAGACGTACGGCACCGCGCCTTCCTCAGCTTCGCCGAGCTCGCCCTACTCTCCGCATGGCATATCGGGGGGCTACAGATCAGCCCACGGCTCTTCCTCCAAGCCCAGCATCAGGCACTGGATACCGAGCTGGGAGCGACGAGCCTCACGGGCGCCTACCAGCCCCTCCCCTCACGGGATATGCACAACGGGATCAGCTTCACTCGCCTTGGCGCTGGGCTGGGTCATGAGCTGAGCTACAAGTCCGAGGTCTTCAGCCTCCACGCCGTACTCCCGCTCTTCTACTACCACACGCTGATGCAGGACGGCTTCCGCCCAAGCGACCGGCTCTCGGAGGGGAAGCTGTACTTCGAGCCGCGGGGCTGGGTGAGCTATAAGTTCGCCTCGGACTTCACGCTCAAGCTGAATGGCTCGATAGCCCTCACACAGCCCAGCCTCAGCTCGCTCTACGCAGGGTATATCATGCAGAGCTACCGCAGCCTGACGCGCCACGAGATGCGTCAGTTCAGCTCGCGCACGGCCAGCACTGGGCTCACACTCAGCTACAAGGATATCTTCTCGATGCTCTTCCTCAGCGCGGGGGTCAGCTACAGCCATCACCGCAGTGAAGCCATCTCTTCGCTGAAGATCGAGCCCCCACTCACCGTCGTAGAGCGCCTTCCCCTGCCGCACTCGGGGCAGAGCTATTCGGCCAATGCACGCTTCAGCAAAGGCTATGACTGGATATCCCTCTCGGTCTCTGGGGATGCAGCCTTAGGCCAGAGCGAGGGTAAGAGCTACCTCGAAGGGAAGCTCCTCGGCTATACGAGTCAATGGGCCAGCGCCAGCGGGAGGTGCTCCCTCAAGCCGCTATCATGGCTCACGATGGAGTACAACATCGCATGGGGCCTGCACCGCAGTCGCCTCGAGAGGGATACCTGGCTCACACCGATACAGAGCCTCAGCCACAAGGTCATCTCGCACGTGAATGTCCTCGAGGATGTCGCTATCAAGCTCACCGCCGAGCACTACTACAATGACGCAGTGACTGAGGGACGGCACTTCACACTCGCTGACCTTGGACTCGCCTACACGTGGCGGAAGGTGCGCCTCACCCTCGACTGGACGAACATCCTCGGTGCGCGTCTCTACAGCTCGGGGACGCTCTCCGACCTCGTCGCCGCGCACAGCTACTACGATATCCGCCCTTCGGCGATCATGCTGAAGGCGCGATTCAAGCTGTTCTAATCCTCCGAATAACCCGAAGCAATCAGGATAACGCCCTTGCCAACAGTGAACGGGGGCTGGACAGTTCGGGTAACTATGGGGTACGAATACCAGCCCCCGTAGTGATCTATCCGTAGAGCTCTCATAAACGTAAGTGTAGAGAGGCATACTGAGGACCAATAGTATCTGAGCATGGCCTCTCTCACACAAAAAACGATACTATTATGACCATCAAAAGAATCGCAATTGTAATGTCTGTCCTGCTACTATGCCTCGACAATCTTTCTGCACAGTGGGCGACCTGCTACGAGCCGTTATCGGCTTCAAAAGTTTTGGATACGGCTTCGTATGAGGTGCTATACCAAGTCCAGATGCGCTGGGGAAAAAGAATAATAACAGACACGATCAGCCTACTCATTGGGAAAAAGTATACCCAGACCTATAACCCCAGATTAAAACGAATGAGGCTACAGAAAGATAGTTTGTTTAAACTTGGTCAAAATGCCCCAAGCGTATACTTTCTCACCTTTCCTGAGGATACCTATTGCAACTTGGAGACGGGACAAATTACAGCAGTCTATCGCAGTTTTGAGCCTGGCCCACCTCTGAAATATAAGGAACCTACTCCGAAGTTTAATTGGGTCACATCCGCTAGAGACTCTACTGTACTCAGCTACCCCTGCTCAGAGGCACAAATGAGTTTCAGGGGGGCGAGACTATAGAGCCCTCTTTACAATGAATATTCCACTCTCGGTCGGACCATGGAAATTTGGAGGGCTTCCAGGACTAATCCTGAAAGTAGAGGATGCGAAGCAAGATTACATCTTCAGAGCCATAGGCATCAGATCGGTCAAAGAAGGCATACATCTATGGGACTGGAAGTATCAAGAGAATAATCGAAAGGACATACGCAAGTATGTAGAGAGAATGCACAAGAAGCCCAAAACGTATATGCGCATAGTGACCAATGGGATGGTGATGTTTCGAGATGGAGATGAAGATAACGTTTCGTTCCCCTACAATCCTATTGAGCTGGAATAAACCCTCTCTATCTCCCTTCTGCTACTACCTCGATCTGACCAATGGCACGGCGCAGGTCTCCTACAGGACGCCTCTCTCAGGCCCCACGCTGAAGTACACCGACACCCCGACGTTCTCATGGACGCTGACAGGTGAGAAGAAGGTCATCTCTGGCTACGAGGCACAGCGTGCCACGTGGCAGCTCCGCAGGAGAAACTACGAAGCTTGGTTTACTCCCCAGCATCCCGATCTCCGCTGGCCTGAACTTCTTTGGCGGCCTCTTTGGGCTGATACTCGAGCTACACAACATGGATGGAGCCCTTCGACAATCATGCTGAAGGCGCACTTCAAACTCTTCTAACGGTCACATCTCCATGAAGTCCTTCGCATTCTCCTTACTCTTACTCTGCATCTGTCTGACCTCTCGTGCTCAGAGTCCCATCGGCAGTATACATCCCTTCGATATCAGGAAATACACCGTCCTGGACTCAGCGAACTATCGCATCGACTACAAGACGACCTGCCTCCTCGACCCGAAGAAGCACGACAAGGTGACGAACGAGATGTACCTCCTCGTCGGGCGGAAGATCTCGAAGTTCGGACACGTCTGCGTCCTGGACAACCAGCAGGAGCTTATCGCAGCAGAGAGACAAGAGGCTGGACCTGGTATCGAGGCGCGGGGAATGGGAGGTATGGAGGTCTATAAGTACCTGAGCGGCACCAAGCCCTATAGCGAGCTTACCTTTAGGCTCTTCATCTACTCCTACCGATATACCCTCATCTACTCTGATGAGCTACACCCCCAGTCATGGATACTCACCGATGAGCGCAAGGACGTACTCGGCTATTCTTGCCAGAAGGCGACGGCACGCTTCCGAGGCCGTGACTATACCGCTTGGGTAGCTACGGATATCCCCATCTCTAATGGCCCGTGGCTCTTGGGTGGCGCTCCTGGCCTGATCTTGGAGGCTTATGATGCCAAGAGGGAGTACATCTTCGAGGCAACAAGTGTCTCACAGCTCCCCAAGGCCTTGCCCATCGTCAAGTATAAAGACAACTACAAGCGTACAGATCGGAGCAAAGTCCGTGATCTATGTAGGCGCATGCATGCCGATATCGTGCAGACGCTCACGACAGAGTTCCCTCGCGCAGGCATCCAAATCAAAGACCCTACCTTCTACTACAACCCCATCGAGCTGGAGTAGCTGATGGGATGACACATCATATCAGACTGCCTTATGCGAAACCTCTTTCTCCTCTTACTCACCTTCGTAAGCATGAGCCCCCTCGGCCTGCTCGCACAGTTCCCTACTATACAGATGCGCCTGCAAGCAGGGAAGATCCTCGGGAAGTCCGAGTACTTCGTGGACTACACCTACCGCCACAAGACACCTGCCGAGAGTAAAGACTTCCAAGAAGACATCATCCGCGTGGAGCTGGGCAAGGCGCTTGTCAAGTCCTACAGCTACAGACTCTGGCAGGCAGACTCTGCTCTTACTCATGATGCCAATAAATACGCCCAGATAAAAATACCAGATGACGGTCTGTCTCCCTTCTGCTACTACCGCGATCTGACCAATGGCACGACGCAGGTCTACTACAGGACGCCTCTCTCAGGCCCCACGCTGAAGTACACCGACACCCCGACGTTCTCATGGACGCTGACAGGTGAGAAGAAGGTCATCTCTGGCTACGAGGCACAGCGTGCCACGTGCCAGTTCCGCGGGAGAAGCTACGAAGCTTGGTTTACTCCCAGCATCCCGATCTCCGCTGGCCCGAACTTCTTTGGCGGCCTCCCTGGGCTGATCCTCGAGCTGCACAGCATGGATGGAACGCATCACTTGTACTCGACGCCCCTATGTCAGCGTAGTGCGGACATCGTGGAGTGGAAGATTCGCTCGGTGAAGTCGGTCAGTCGCGCACAGTTCAGAGACTACTATCAGCGGCTCCACAAGCATCCGATTCAGACCTTTGAGGCCAATGGCCAGCGGGTATATCCACAGGATGAGCAGGGGAAGTTCCCTGACGGCTGCCGAAGCACTCTCTTGGACGATCCCCTTCAATCCCATCGAGCTGGAGTAGCCTCCACCTCACACCAAGCCGACAATCCCACCTCGAGGAGATTTCTTTTTCTCCGCTGGGAAAAGGCACTACGAGCGAGCACACCACAATACACTGTACTACAACCCCATACCGCACATCCGCACAAGGAGGGGAAAGTAACCAGTACTGGTCACTCGTCTGACCAGTACTGGTCGCAGCGCGAAGTAGTAGTGGTCGATATCTGTTACCAGTACTGGTCACGTCGTCGACCAGTACTGGTTCGCATCCCCCCTCCTCCGTCTTGTCGTGGTAGCTTTTTGCTATAGCTCTATCTATGATAGACACTGCTTGCGCCACCACCCTACCACAAGGAGGGAAAAGCAACCTATATAGGTCAGCGGGCTGACCTATATAGATCCGACGACGAAGCTATATAGGTCGCGATGACGACCTATATAGGTCAACCCGCCGACCAATATAGGTTCACACCACGTACCACTATTGGTTGGTACCACGAACAAGTAGTGGTTTGCATCTCTTCTTTCCGCAAGACGGCATCCTTCCCTCCCGTAGCTCCCCCGCTGTACTCCCCGCTGAAAGGGCTAACTTTGATAGCGAAGAAGCCCCAGCTTTATCCACTTCGCAAGCTGGCAGATCGTGTGTGAGACGAGATTGATCGTCAGCTCTCCGTATCATTCCCCCAAAAGAAATGCGACAATCATTAGTACTACTCTTTCTCCTCTTTTTTACCTCTTGCTGGGGCGCAACCAGCAAGGATCAGCCAAGTGATCAGGAGGCTATAGAGCACTTTAAGCAACACAAAGAGTTGTTTGATCGAATCAAAGACTTGGCACTAGTTACCCTCAGAGTATAAATCTGATCGAATGATTCAAGAACTGCTTAAAGAAGCTGATTGCAAGTCGATCGCAGTATATGATGGGATGGTCTTCATTACTTATTTTTCTGGGGGAACGGTGCTTTCCAGTACAGATTTAGAATATGTTTATATGCACCCATTTCAGGAAGTTTATGGTGACACAATCCCTCAGTCATATACCCTGAGAGAGGAATATTATAAGGATCGCAATTCAGATGCAAAAATGAAATCACTGGGAGATGGTTGGTATATTCGCTTGCTGATAGAATAAGGCTTTGGAAACAGGGGCTTGCTCTATTGGGCAGATGATATTTGCTGCCTTGTGCTTCGTATAATCGGGATGGAACAAAATGAGGAGCTTTACAGAATTTATCCTCTTCAAAGGGCTTTTTATTAGGACTAGTATGTGCAGGTGCAGGGGCAAACTCAAATCAAGACTCTATATAGCAGTTGCACTTATAGCGGGTCTTGTCTATCTCTTTAGATTAGATATCTTCACGCCATCCAATGAACACGATACGCTGAAGCAGGGTGTATTCATATATGGTGGCACGACAAAGGTGCAAGTTGTGCTTCTCAAAGAAGCTCCGCTTTTACTTAGCAATAGACGAAAAACAGATAGAGGAGATATTCTGGAGACATGAGTTTTAGACTCCCATACTGCGATACTCTCATTACAAGGTATCTTATTACCTTCGCACAAAAGCACCTTACTTTAGATTTTTGAGGAGGGGAAGCATTATGACGATACGAACTATAGCGTGTGGACTGATGGGGTTATGGATTGGAGAAATCATTATAAGGATCAAGTTGGATCAGTGGAAATCAGAACGCGAGCTGATGGAACTGGAAGCTATTATGTAGACCTACTGGATCCTAAATATGGACTCCGCTTCTTGGTAGATCCATCGCATATTGATAGTCAGGAAACTGACTATAACTCTGTACAAGAGCTGTATGAGAGGAAGCGGAAAGAGTTGGGCTACCAGTAGCCCACGAAGTAGGCGCTTTCGCGAGCCAATGGCTCGTGCGCGAGCGAGGAGCGCACCATCTTTCCCTTATCTTTGTTGTAATAGGGGCGACTTTTGCCCCACCTCCCTCAGATAAGACACGATGACGCTCGACGAAATACGCAAGATCCTCCCTACGCTCCCCGAAGCCCCCGGCTGCTACAAGTACATCGGCCAGGAGGGCACGATCATCTACGTCGGGAAGGCGAAGAACCTGCGTCGCCGCGTCAGTAGCTACTTCCAGCGCGACGTACCCAGCTCGAAGACCCGCCTTCTGGTGCGCCAGATCCGCGGTATCGAGTACGTCGTCGTGGGCTCCGAAGCTGAGGCCCTTATCCTCGAGAACTCCCTCATCAAGGAGCATCAGCCCCGCTACAACATCCTTCTCAAGGACGACAAGACCTATCCCGAGGTCGTCATCCGCCACGAGCCCTTCCCCCGCGTCCGCGTCGAGCGCCGCCCCGCCCACGATGGCTCGGTGCGCTTCGGCCCGTACCCCAACGTCGGTATGGCACACGCCGCCGTAGCCATGGTGCGCGACCTCTACCCTATCCGCACCTGCGACCTTGACCTCTCCCCGCACAAGATCGCCCAGGGCAAGTACAAGGTCTGCCTCGAGTACCACATGAAGAAGTGCAAGGCGCCCTGTGTCGGCTACCAGACTGCCGAGGACTACGCGCACAACATCCGCGAGATCACGAGCCTCCTGCGTGGGAACCTCCGTGACGTCATCGACCTCTATCGCGAGGAGATGCTTCGCCTCAGCGAGGAGCTTCGCTTCGAGGAAGCGCAGATCTACAAGGAGCGCCTTCAGTACCTCGAGAACTATCAGGTCAAGCACACCGTCGCCCCGCACCACATCCACAACGTCGACGTCTTCAGCTTCGACGAGGACGAAGACGGCGCGACCTACGTGAACTTCATGCACCTCACCCAAGGGATGGTCACGCAGGTCTATACCATCGAGTACCGTAGCCTCATCGAAGGCGAGACGCGCGAAGAGCTCTTCGCCAGCGCCATCACCGAGCTACGCCAGCGCTTCGCCTCACGCGCCAAGGAGCTGATCCTGCCCTTCGACCCCGGGTGGCAGGACGATGCCAGCGTGACGATCACCATCCCCCAGCGTGGCGACAAGAAGAAGCTCCTGGAGCTCTCCGAGCGCAACGTCCGCCAGTACAAGGTCGACAAGTACAAGCGTGCCGAGCGGCTCAACCCCGACCAGCGCCTGATGCAGATCGTCACCGAGCTGAAGGACCTCCTGCATCTGGACAAGCTCCCCTACATATCGAGTGCTTCGACAACTCGAATATCCAAGGCTCCGATCCCGTAGCCGCCTGCGTCGTCTTCAAGCGCGGGCGCCCGTCGAAGAAAGATTATAGGAAGTTCAACATCCGTTCGGTCGAAGGGCCCGACGACTACGCCTCCATGCGCGAAGTCGTCACGCGCCGCTACCGCCGTCTGAGCGAAGAGGCAGGGAGGCGAAGGTCTCCCCGACCTCATCCTCGCCGACGGAGGTAAGGGGCAGATAGGCGCCATACGCGAAGCCCTCGCCGAGCTGGGCCTCGCCATCCCTGTAGCGGGGCTGGTGAAGGATGACCGCCACCGCACGGCAGGGCTCCTCTTCGGCACGGACACCCTCGACGAGATCCCCGTGCGCCACCACAGCCCGACCTTCCGTCTCCTCGAGCAGATCCAGGCGGAGGTGCACCGCTTCGCCATCACCTTCCACCGCGACAAGCGCAGTAAGAGCCAGCTCTCCTCGCGCCTCGACTACATCAAGGGTATCGGCCCGAAGACGAAGGACGAGCTCCTCACGGCCTTCCGCAGCGTGCAAGCCATCGCCTCCGCGAGCCTCGACGACCTCACCGCCGTCATCGGCCCCGCCAAGGCCCGCATCATCTACACCGCCTTCCACCCCGAAGGATAACCCACTCATATCCATGCGCTTCCTCATCCAACGCACCCGCTCCGCAGCCGTCCATATCGACGGAATAGCCGTCGCCGAGAGCCACGGCCTCGGGATGCTCATCCTCATCGGCATCTCCCCCGACGACACCGCAGAGGACATCGAGTACCTCGTGAAGAAGGCCACACAGCTGCGTATCTTCGACGACGAAGACGGGGTGATGAACCGCAGCATCCTCGACGTCGGCGGGGACATCATCGCTGTATCGCAGTTCACCCTCATGGCGGAGACGAAGAAAGGTAACCGCCCATCCTACATCCGTGCCGCCCGCCCCGAGGTCGCCGAGCCCCTCTACCGCGAGGTCATTTACGCCCTTGAGGAGCGACTCGGTCGCCCCATCGGTACGGGTCGCTTCGGCGCCGATATGCAGGTATCTCTGACGAACGACGGCCCCGTGACCATCTGGATCGACAGCAAGGCGCGCGAGTAAACAGCGAAGCGCACACGCAGGAAAGCGAAGAAAACAGAGGTACGTTCCACGTGGAACACTCACCCACCCCACCCACACATCACTACACCAGCCCACACCATGACCCAGAGAGAGCGACGCCAAGCAGGGCTATACTTCTGCGCCATCGACCCCGAGATCCACGAGGAGCGACTGCGAGCACAAGATCTCATCCAGCGCTATAACACCTTGCGCCCCGACCAACACGAAGAAGCCAGCGAGACCATCCGCTCGCTCCTCGGCACGAGTGGGCGAACGGTGCTACTTCGTGCCACCCATCTTCTTTGACTACGGATCGAACGTCCACATCGGGGACTTCAGCTTCGTCAACAGCAACTTCACCGCGCTTGATGCGGGGCGTATCGACATCGGCCGCCACGTCTTCATCGGCCCCAACGTCAGCATCTACACCCCGACCCATCCCGCTACTCGCCGAGGAGCGCAACACAGGCTACGAGCAAGGCAAGCCCGTGAAGATCGGTGACAACGTGTGGATCGGCGGCTCGGTGACGATCCTCGGTGGCGTCACCATCGGCGAGGGTGCCGTGATCGGAGCAGGCAGCGTCGTCACGCGCGACATCCCTGCAGGCGTCATCGCCGTCGGCAATCCCTGCCGCCCTCTTCGCGAGATCACCGACGCTGATCGCGTGCTCCACGACATCGAGCCCTAAGCATACTATACTATATACGTACGCGCGCGAAAGCGCGAGAGGGACATCGGGTGCAGGTTCCACGTGAAACGCACCCGATGTTTTTCTTTCGCAAAGCGTGGGTGACCGCACTCCCCACGCAAGAAACCCGTATCTTTGCAGCCGAAGAAACCCAACTAAGAAAGGATGCTCAGCGAAGACTTGCTCTACGAAAAGGAAGATGAGATCTACGACAAGGTAGACACCCCCCTCTTTCACCTCATCGGCGAAGCCGCGGACGAACTCGGCGTAGACGCCTACATCGTCGGGGGCTATGTGCGTGACCTCCTCCTCTACCGCCCCTCGAAGGATATCGACGTCGTCTCCATCGGGCGCGGTATCGACCTGGCGCAGGCGGTAGCGGGGCGCCTCGGGCGTGGCGCACACATCTCGGTCTTCGCTCGCTTTGGCACGGCACAGGTCAAGCAGGGCGACCTGGAGATCGAGTTCGTAGGCGCTCGTCGCGAGAGCTACACACCCGACAGTCGCAAGCCCTTCGTCGAGGATGGTACGCTGGAGGAAGATCAGGAGCGCCGTGACTTCACGGTCAATGCTCTGGCCATCTGCCTGAACGCCGACCGCTTCGGTCAGCTCGTCGACCCCTTCGACGGCCTGCACGATATGGAGGCGCTCACCCTGCGCACACCGCTCGATCCCGACATCACCTTCAGCGATGACCCGCTACGCATGATGCGTGCCATACGCTTCGCCTCGCAGCTCGGCTTCTTCATCGACCCCGACACCTTCGCTGCTATCGGGCGAAATGCAGGGCGCATCGAGATCATCTCCGCCGAGCGCATCGCCACGGAGTTCAACAAGATCCTCCTCTCCCCTCGCCCATCCATCGGCCTCGAGCTCTTCGAGAAGACCGGTCTGATGAAGCTCGTCTTCCCCGAGCTCCTCGAGCTCAAGGGCGCCGAGACGCGTGACGGCATCGGGCACAAGGACAATCTCACCCACACCTACAAGGTCGTGGACAATATGGCCAAGGCACTCTCCACCGCCCGTCCAGGGCACGAGATGAACCTCTGGCTCCTCTGGGCAGCGCTCCTCCATGATATCGGGAAGCCCCGCACCAAGCGCTTTGACCAGCGCCTCGGCTGGACGTTCCACAACCACAACTTCATCGGCATGAAGATGGTGTCGAAGATCTTCCGCCGCCTCCGCCTTCCGCTTGATCACAAGATGCACTACGTGGAGAAGCTCGTCGACCTGCACATGCGCCCCGCCACCCTCGTCGATGAGGGCGTGACGGACTCCGCTGTGCGCCGTCTGCTCTTCGAGGCGGGAGATGATATCGACGACCTCATGCTCCTCGTCGAAGCCGACATCACGAGCAAGAACCCCCAGCGCGTACGCAAGTACCTCGACAACTATAAGGTCGTTCGTCAGAAGCTCGTCGACATCGAGGAGAAGGATCGCATCCGCAACTTCCAGCCCCCCATCTCAGGCCAGCTCATCATGGATACCTTCGCCCTCACGCCCTTGCCGCGAGGTAGGGGCTCATCAAGGACGCTATCAAGGACGCTATCCTCGACGGCACGATCCCCAACGAATACGAGCCCGCCTACGAATTTATGCTCCGCGAAGCAGCCGCCCTCGGCCTCACTCCAGCGAAGAAATAGGCGCTCCCCTACCCCACTTCACAGAGACACCACTACCCCTTGCTTTACGATCTTGTCGTAAAGTAAGGGGCAGTGGTTTATTATCAGTACCTTTGCACCATCAAAAAAGGATAGTCGACCGACTGTCTCGATTGCTTAGAAGAAGGAATATATTTATGATCGTAACAAAGCGCGCCAACGATCCCGTCTGGACGAACATCTATGCTTATGCCCAGCTGCCCGCTGAGCTGCGTAGACTCGACGAGATCGCCCACAACCTCTGGTGGGTATGGACCCCCAAGGCACAGAATCTCTTCCGCCGCATCTCTCCCGAGCTCTGGGAGTCGACCGAAGGCAATCCCATCACGCTCACTCGCCTGCTCTCCGCCGAGGAGATGGCAGCCCTCGTCGCTGACAAGGACTTCATGGCGCAGCTGGACGAAGTCTATGCCGACTTCCAGGCCTACATAAACGAGCCTGCAGACGCAGTACGCCCCTCCGTCGCCTACTTCAGCATGGAGTACGGTCTGACGAATATCCTCAAGATCTATTCCGGCGGTCTTGGCGTCCTCGCTGGTGACTACCTCAAGGAGGCCAGCGACAGCAACGTCCGCCTCACCGCCGTCGGCTTCCTCTATCGCTACGGCTACTTCACCCAGAGCCTCAGCCCCGAAGGCCAGCAGCAGGCGAACTACGAAGCTCAGGACTTCACCCAGCTTCCCATCGAGCAGATCTTCGAAGAGGACGGGACAGACGCCCCTCATCCTCGAGGTGCCCCTATGCTGGTCACACCGTATACAGCCATGTATGGAAGGTGAACGTCGGCCGTATCAGCCTCTACCTCCTCGACACTGACATCCCACAGAATAGCGAATGGGATCGCCCCATCACGCACCAGCTCTATGGCGGTGACTGGGAGAACCGCATGAAGCAGGAGTACCTCCTCGGTATCGGTGGTGTGCTCCTCCTCAACCGCCTCGGCATCTCGAAGGACGTCTACCACATGAACGAAGGTCACGCTGCCTTCATGAGCGTACAGCGCCTCCTGGACTACGTCGAGGGCGAAGGTCTTCCCTTCGACGAAGCTCTCGAGCTCGTCCGCGCCTCCTCGATCTACACCTGCCACACGCCCGTCCCCGCTGGTCACGACTACTTCGACGAGGAGCTCCTCGGCAAGTATCTCGGTCACATCCCTGGGCGTCTCGGCATCTCTTGGCATGACTTCATCAGCCTCGGCCGTGAGAATCCCGAGAGCAACGAGAAGTTCTCCATGAGCGTCTTCGCACTGAATACCTGTCAGGAAGCCAACGGTGTGAGCCTGCTGCACGGCCGCGTCTCGCAGGAGATGTTCGCCCCCGTCTGGAAGGGCTTCTTCCCCGAAGAGCTGCACGTCGGCTACGTCACCAACGGCGTCCACCTGCCTACATGGGCCTCTGCCGAGTGGCAGGAGCTCTACACGAAGCACTTCGGCAAGGACTTCCTCAAGAAGCAGACCGAGGAAGCTACCTGGGCGAAGATCCAGCAGCTCCCCAACGAGACGATCTGGGAGACACACCAGGCGATCAAGCTCCGTCTCGTCGAGCATATCCGCTCCTTCTACGGTGAGAAGTGGCTCCACAACAGCGGTGATCCCGAGACGACGGTATCCGTCCTCGAAGGCATCAACCCCAACGCCCTGCTCATCGGCTTCGGTCGTCGCTTCGCTACCTACAAGCGTGCGCACCTCCTCTTCACCGACCTCGAGCGTCTGGAGCGCATCGTCAACAACCCCAAGTACCCCGTACAGTTCCTCTTCACGGGTAAGGCGCACCCCGCCGATGGTGGTGGTCAGGGACTCATCAAGCACATCCTCGAGATCAGCCGCCTGCCCCAGTTCCTCGGGAAGATCATCTTCCTCGAGAACTACGATATGCGCCTTGCCAGCAAGCTCATCGCTGGCGTAGATATCTGGATGAACACCCCTACTCGTCCTCTCGAAGCCTCGGGTACCTCGGGCGAAAAGGCCGAGATGAACGGTGTCCTCAACCTCTCCGTCCTCGACGGGATGGTGGTACGAAGGCTACCGCAAGGGTGCTGGTTGGGCGCTCACCGACAAGCGCACCTTCGCTGATCAGTCGCTGCAGGACAAGCTCGACGCTACGACGATCTACGACCTTCTCGAGAAGGAGATCGTACCCCTCTACTTCCAGCGCGACGGCAAGCCCTACTCCGATGGTTGGGTACAGACGATGAAGAACTCGATGAACTTCATCGCTCCTCACTACACCATGCGCCGCATGATGGACGATTACTACGAGCGCTTCTACACGAAGCTCGCTGAGCGCTCAGCTCGCCTGCACGCTGACTCGAACCGTATCGCCCGCGAACTCACCGAGTGGAAGCGCGCTACCGCTGAGGCTTGGGATAGCATGCAGGTCGTCTCTGTCGAGTGCTCCGAGAGCGCAGCATACATGTCCAACGAGCGCCACACGGGCGACGAAGAGACGGTACGCCTTGTCCTCGACAAGGGTGCACTCACCTCGGATCTTGAGGTCGAGCTCGTCGACGCACGCGAAGACGCTCAGGGTCGACTCCGCTTCGTAGCGAAGACTGCCCTGACACTCGTCGAGCGCAATGGCTCACGTGAAGTCTATGAGCTCCGCTTCAAGCAGGCTCGTCCTGGGCACTACAAGCGCGCTCTGCGTATCCTGCCTTCGCACCCCGAGCTCCCACATCGTATGGACTTCGCGCTCGTGCGCTGGGTAGCCCTTCAGTAAGGGTCTCCCCTACCCCATCACTATTATACAGCACGTCCCGGCAGTCATCTGACTGCCGGGACGTGCTGTATATATGCGGCTCTTGTAGCTCACTATGCCCCGCACATCTACGAGGAGCAAGTAGCCCCTTCTTGAGGGAAAAGCCCCACCCAATACAAGCACTCCCCTACTCCCAGCGGTCCACTTCTTGCGAAGCAGCGGGAGATAAGCTCCGTCCACGTCGGTAGTCTTATCGTCCACGTACGTGGATCTTTGGATTTAGGCACGTAGATGATAGGACTACGCACATAGCCGACCAAATAGCACTAAAGGTGCTGCCCTTTCTTTCCGCCCCGCCGTACTTTTGCCTCAGGAAGAGCAGAGAGCTTCTCCTATCAGTAAGACAAGTACCCCAATACACGACACGACGATGGCAAAGTACACGATGAGGCAAGTTCCTCAAGGCCTTGGGAAGCATCCCAGCCAGCACCCTCGCCTGATCAGCGAAGGACGACTCAGCACCGAGGACCTCTCCGAGCGTATGGCCGAGGGCTGTACCTTCTCACGCGCCGAAATTGAAGGCGTACTCCAGCTCCTCGGCGAAGAGCTCGCTAAGAGGCTTGCAGAGGGCTATATCGTACATATTGATGGCGTGGGGAGCTTCCGCCCCAAGCTCGGCTACCGCAAGGACGTTGCTCCCCTCGAAGGCGAAGAGACCGTGACACGCAATGCCGCCAGTCTGGAGATCGCCGATGTGCGCTTCCACGCAGACGGCAGACTCGTACAGCGCACCCGTAGGGCCTGCAGGCTCCAGCGCGCTCCACATCGCAGCTACACGCGCCCTCGAGAGGGTCGTGAGCGGCGCCTTAGCCAGCTCCTCAGCTATCTACGCACCCACCACATCCTCACCCGTAGCGAATATGTGAAGCTCACGGGGCTCTCCCCGACGGCCGCCTCTTCAGAGCTAAAGACCTTTGTCACAGCGGGTCATATCGCACGAAAGGGCATCGCTTCGCACTCGACCTATCGCCTACCCGCACCCCACGGAAAAAGAGTAACTTTACCCCTAAGAAAAGACATCATCTCCCAGTATAAACTCACACAAACACAGGATAACATGCATAACTACCTCTATTTCATCCTATTCCTTCTGCTTGGCACAAGATCCATTGCTGCCCAAGAATCCGTCACTACGATCACCTTCCACGTAGGGCGATAGCCTCACAATAGGCCTGCCGTATGAGCCGGGCGAAAGGTACCAAACTATGGGTTGGAGTAAGGGGGATATGAAGATCCCCGCCTTCGCAAAAGGAAAGCTCAAGAAGCGCATCATCCCAGCAAAGAAGGACTTCTTCGGAGATCCCATCGGTCAACCACAGATCATATATTTCCTAAGCCTGCCACAATTCCCCAAGGATAGCCTCATCGTTTATCCCGAGCATGCCATACAAAAGGGGGAAATTATAACGGCCCCCATAGAGCACAAAACACTCTATCCTGAGGCTGTAGAGCTACTCCAAGAGGACTATATACCCGCACTTATCAAGGCTGGTTGCCTAACCTATACGGATGACGCTATCAAGGCGTACGCTGAATCTACGGGAAGCCCAGAGCAGCTAGCGGATGCGACAAGCAACCCCTTCGAGTATCAGAGACAGCGAGCAACCTTACTGGAGAAGCTGAAAGCAGCCGTCGAGAAGTTCGATCTCAATCGGGTCTACTACGTGCGACACAAGCTCCACACCAAGGGATACGACTTTCACGCGCGCGGGCTATCCATGGGATGAGCGTCTTGGCTATGCATTACCCTTCCTCGCTACAAAGGGAGATCTACCGATCCACCCCTTCCTCACATATAAGAAGAAAGTTCCCTTCATCAGCGTCCCCGCTGACCGAGCAGAGAGCTTTGAGAAGCGCAAGAATACACTGGGATTGGATCTGCAGACCTTCTACATAAGGGCATATATTCGTATAGCCCCCGGGCAGAAGTACGAAGAAGATGGTAGCCGTCTCTATAAGATGGAGGTAGATTACCTTGGCCTTGACGCCTACGAATACCCCCACTGCGCCTACTACCACATAGGCTCCGGTAAGGCGGAGTAAGTGCCTTACCGCCCATAGCCATATCTTATCTGCTTTACCCTCACAATAGAGGAAGAAGCCAAATAAGGGGCTTATCGTATCTTTGCGATAGAATAAGCTGATGTCCTCAGCCGAAAGAAACAAAGACTATGCTCCTCAACTTTGCAGTAACTAACTATAGGTCGATCAAAGAGCGTCAGGTATTCAGCCTGATGGCCGTAGAAGGTCTCCCCCATGAAGAGTCCTTGATACGTAGCGGGGATAATATCCCCATCCTCCCTGTAGCACTTCTCTTTGGGGCGAATGCCAGCGGTAAGAGTAACATTCTTCGGGCCTTCGGGATGATGCAATACATGGTACTCAATTCAGTACGTCTCAACCCAGACGATACTCTTGATGAGTATGAACCCTTCCTACTTGATGAAGAATCTCGGAATAATGATACGGAGTTCGAGGCTGAATTTATTGCTGATACAGGACAAAACGTAAAGCAACACTATCGCTATGGCTTCTCTTTCTCTGGTAAGATCATCTCCGAAGAGTGGCTCTATAGACAAGAGGGAAACACCGACGAAGTCGAGCTCTTTACGAGAATCGGGGGGGGAAGGTTCAGGTCAATGAAACGGAATTCCCTGAGGGTAAAGGAAAGGAGGATACGCTCAATAGCAACCGACTCTTCCTCTCACTCATAGCACAGCTGAATGGATCACAATCAAAAGAGATTATCCATTGGTTCCGCAGGGTAGCCTTTATTACAGCCTCACGAACAGAGCAGTATATGACAGTAACCTCCGCCCTACTTAAGGATAAGGAAGACCCGATCGAGGATGAGTTCAGTCACTATGCAGATATAGCTCAGACATTCCTTTCAAACATTGATATGGGCATCACGGAGCTATCAATAGAAGAGGTAGGCATTGCTTTGCCCAAGGACATACCAGAAGAGCTCAAAAAGGACCTTTCTAAGGATGGGCATACCGCCCTGAAGGTCGAGTCTACACACAATAGGTACAATAAACAGGGCGAGATTATAGGGAAAGAGATCTTTCGCACAGAACAAAATGAATCCGAAGGGACTCTGAAGATAACTGAGCTTCTTGGAGTTATCTTCATAACCCTCTTGGGTGGTAGATTACTCGTGATTGATGAACTGGACGCTAAGCTCCATCCTCTCCTAACGAGAGCTATTGTACAGCTCTTCACTAATCCTAAGATCAATCCTCATGGAGCTCAACTGGTCTTCACGACACACGATACCAACCAGCTCCATCTAGGCTACGTACGCCGAGATGAGATATGGTTTACCGAGAAGAGCCCTGTTGAAGCTACAGAATTGTACTCCCACATCGAGTTCAAAGACTTCGATCCCTCCATGGACATCACAGAGCAATATGTGAATGGACGCTATGGGGCAATACCTCGTATAAAAGTGCAGCGATAAGGTATGGGACGGAATAATCAACCTCACAGAGGATTCTCTAGAGAGCGTAGTATTGACACGCGTGAGATCGCAATTCGCTTCCTTATCATATCTGAGGATACAAAGTCTTCCACAGACTACTTCAAAGCCCTCATTAAGGAGGTTCAAGCAGCTTGCTCTGGAAGTGAAGTGGTAGGTATAGCTAAAGACTCGGTAGTCCAAGGCTGTGGGATGAGTACGACCCGCCTGCTAGAAGAAGCCAAAAGTATCAGGAGTAGAAGGCAAATACCCTTTGACCGTTGCTGGCTTGTCTTCGATAAGGATGATTTCCCTGACTTCAATAAAGCGATCAGAGAAGCAACAGACGCTGGATTTGATGTTGCCTGGTCAAATGAAAGCTTTGAACTCTGGTATCTCCTCCACTTCAGGTATCAGAACACGGCTATCCCACGAGATAGGTGTACGACAGCCCTTGAGACAGAAATAAAGAAGTGTAAGCCAGACTTTAAGTATGACAAGGGTGCTTCCTCCATGCACTCCATCCTCGCAGAGCATGGCGACCAAGGGCAAGCTATAAAGAACGCTGAGAAGCTTCGAAACACCTACCAAGATACCGACTACAGTAGTCACAATCCCTGTACATGTGTGGACCTACTTATAAGAGAGATCACTGATGCAGAAGAACGCAAGAAGATCCTACAGAAAAAGTAATTACATAAGACCGATCTACACTTAGAGGGCTTCTATATCTAGCCCTTTAAGTGTAACGTACCTCATCGTAAATAATCAAGGGGCGCAGTGCATAGTTGTACTGCGCCCCTTGGAGCTTTCCCACCTTGTAGGGCAGTCGACTTTACCCGCTTTATATAAGTACGCTGGCGCTCGGTGTTACTTTCTTTGTACCTTTGCGTAAAATGGTAAAATAGAGATAGTGCATGAAGCTGTATTTTATTGGTATCGGTGGCATAGGTATGAGCGCTCTCGTGCGCTACTTCCTCAGCAAGGGAGATAGCGTAGCAGGGTATGACTTGACGCCTTCGCCCCTCACACACGCCTTGAGCGAAGAGGGTGCTACCATCCACTACGAAGACGATCCCGAGCTAATCCCCGAGCCCTTCCGCACGAAGGATACCCTCGTCGTCTTCACTCCAGCCGTTCCCCACGACCACCGCGAGCTGGCTTTCTTCCGCGCACAGGGCAACCGTGTGATGAAGCGTGCTGAGCTCCTCGGCGAACTGACCCGCCGTGAGCGCGGGCTCTGCGTCGCTGGTACCCACGGCAAGACGACGACCTCTACCCTACTGGCGCACCTCCTGCGCTCGAGCCACGTCGACTGCCACGCCTTCCTCGGCGGTATCTCGAATAATTACCAGACCAACTGCCTCATCTCCGACCACAGCGACTATGCCGTGATCGAGGCCGATGAGTTCGACCGCTCCTTCCACCATCTCTCTCCATACATCGCGGTGATCACCTCCGCGGACCCCGACCACCTCGACATCTACCACACGCCCGAGGCCTATCGGGAGAGCTTCGAGCACTTCACCTCGCTCGTCAGCGCAGAGGGTGCTCTGGTGATGAAGAAGGGCATCCCCGTGACGCCCCGCCTCAAGGAAGGTACGCGTCTTTTCACCTATACCGCTGGAGCTGACGAAGCGGACTTCCGTGCCGATGGCATCGAGATACGTGATGGGCACCTCTTCTTCGACTGGCACTATCCCGCTATCGAAGGCCACCCCGCAGGTACGCTCCACGTCGAGCTCGGTGTGCCCCTCCTCATCAATGTGGAGAATGCCGTAGCAGCTATGGCCGTAGCCTACCTCTGTGGAGCTACCCTCGAGGAGCTGGCCGCAGGTGTAGCCTCCTTCCGTGGGGTCTATCGCCGCTTCGACCGCCTCATCGATGATCCCCGCTGCGTGCTCATCGACGACTACGCCCACCACCCCAATGAGCTTGACCCCAGCATCCGCTCGGTGCGTGAGCTCTACCCCGACCGCAAGATCCTCGGCATCTTCCAGCCGCACCTCTATAGCCGTACGCAGGACTTCTATCGGGAGTTCGCCGCGAGCCTTGACCAGCTCGACGAAGTCATTCTCCTCGATATCTATCCCGCTCGTGAGCTCCCCATCCCAGGCGTCACCTCGCAGATGATCGCCGACGTGATGAAGCATAAGGATGTGCTTGTCCTGCCCAAGGAAGGCCTACTCCCCGAGCTCAAAAAGCGTCAGGAGCTCCCCGAAGTCATCCTGATGGTCGGCGCTGGAGATATTGACCGTCTGGTCCCCCAGGTAGCAGATGAGATCCGCCGCAGGCTATGAAGAATAGAGCTCTCGTACGCAACCTACTCCTGCTCCTCCTGTCAGTCGCACTGATAGGGGGTATCGCGTACCTACTCATCCGCTCCCCACGCGTCACCTCCACCGACCGCTGCCAGGCTGTCACCATCGAGGTGAAGACCGAGACAGGTGGCGAACCGCTCTTCCTCACCGGCGACCGCATCACCGATGAGCTCGCCCGTCGTGGCATCCAGCTACGTGGGAAGCGCCTCGACTCCATTGACCTCCGTAAGATCGAGCGCACCCTGCTCAGCATGCCTATCTACAAGCGTGCAGAGGCCTTCATCGCCCCCTCATCCTCCTCCGTGCAGATCCGTCTGACGGAGAAGCACCCCCTCTACATCGTGCAGGAAGCCTCGGGTAAGAGCTACTACGTCACGCAGGGCAAGGGTACGATCACGGTGAACCCCACCTTCGCAGCTTACCTCCCCATCGTCAGCGGTGCTGTAGACCTCAAGATGGCTACGGGCCCCGTCTACGACCTCATGGCCGCCCTGCGCGAAGACCCCTTACTTCACCGACTACTTCGGGTCAGGTCTACGTCGACGAGACCGATGGTATCGTGCTCATTCCACGTATCGGCACGACGCGCGTCATCATGGGCCGTGAGTCGAACTGGAGTGAGAAGCTCCGTAAGTGGCGTATCTTCGCTGAGAGTGTGCTCCCCAAGCGCGGGATGAATGCCTTCAGCTACGTCAACCTCGACTACGGCACGCAGATCATCGCCTGCAGCCGCTATGCTCCCCGAGGGCGAGACCTTCGACGAAGAAGGCGAAGTCGTCGCTGCACCAACACCAGCGCCTGCACCCACTCCCTCCCCCAAGCCTGCGCCAGCAGTCACTGCGGCTCCTGCTCCGAAGAAGCCCGCCGACACGGAGAAGCCCCGCGAGAAAGCCAAGGAAGCTCCGAAGGACAAGCCCAAGGATAAGCCCGCGAGCAAGCCCAGCGACAAGGCAAAGACCGATAAGAAGGACCCTAAGAAGCCCGTACCTCAGCAAGCCTCCACCCCCAAGAAACCCAATAAGCCCGCCACAGTAGAGAAGGGCAAACCTAACAAGCCACAGAAGAAATGAACGATCGTAGGGATAGCATATACGCCGTCATCAACATAGGCAGCACCTCCCTCTCTGGGATGCTCGCCACGAAGTCCCCACAGGGACGCGTCGTGCCCATCGCCGCCCACCGTGTCCCCACGGCAGGCTGCGTACGTCAGGGCTCTATACACAACATCGAGGAGGCCGCTAAGCGCATCTCTATGCTCATCGATGCGATGAGCGCTACCCTACCCGAGGAGGCCACGATCTCCGGCGTGTATGTAGGGCTGGAGTGCCGCTCTATGCGCTCCGAGCGCTATGACTCCTTCATCGACCTCGGTGAAGAAGGTAGCGTCGTCACCCCCGAGCACCTGCTCACCCTCAAGGACCAAGTCAGTGATGCCAGCTATCCCGGCATGACGATCCTCTCGGTCACCGAGCCTCGCTACCGCTGTGATGGCAAGCGCGAGCCCAACCCCAGAGGTGTGCGTTGCCGCCGTCTTGAGGCCCAGTACTTGCTCATCGTAGCCCGCCAGAACATCATCGTCAACGTCCGTGAGACCATCGAAGATCGCCTGCGTCTGCGTCTGCTGGGTATCCTCCCCACCCCTATCGCCGAAGCTGCAGCTACGATGACGATGGAGGAGATGGCCCTCGGCTGTGCCTACGTCAACATCGGCGGCGGTACGACCTCCATAGCAATCTATCAGGAGCGCTTCCCCGTCGCCCTCTTCGTCCTGCCTCTCGGTGGGAACAATGTGACGCGCGACCTCACGCAGCTCAGCGTACCCCTCCTGGAGTCCGACGCTGAGAACCTAAAGATCAATCAGGGCTCGATGAATCTCTCCGTGTCCCGCACCGAGGAGATCATCGCTACCTCCGCTGACGGTAGCTCTACGAAGCACTTCAGCCAGCTCGAGGTCAACCGCTACATCAGCGCACGTATCCTCGAGATCCTGAACAATGTGGTCAGCATCATCCACGAAGCTGGCTGCGGTGAGAGCATCCCCAAGGGCTTCGTCTTCGCTGGTGGCGTGACGAAGACCAACTACTTCTTCGAGACCCTGCGTAAGCTCTCTCCCGAGTACCGCAAGGCTTCTCTCCGCCGAGACATCTACGAGGAAGGTGTCGATAATAACCTCCTCGCAAATTATATCACCGAGGTAGCCCTCGTCGCTCAGGCCAGCGAGCCCGGTGTGACATACGAACTCCGTCCCCTCGAGTCACTCCTTCAGGAGCAGCCCACGACGCGCTCCAGCGAGCCCGCTGAGCCCGTGGTCCAGCCCAAGGAAGAGGAGGAAGAGTCCCTACACCTACACGACCATCAGCGAAGCCCAGCACCTCCCGCTGGACGATGATGAAGACGACTTCTTTCGACTACCGCGAAGAGTCCCTACAGACACGAAGAGAAGCGCGAGCCTAAGGAGAAGGGTCCGTCGGCCTTTGAGCGCCTCAAGAGTGGCTTATCAAAGGGTATTAGCAGCCTCTTCGGTGAGAGTGATGGTGGTGATGATTATTAGCCCATACCTTTAGACGACATGGATACAATAGAACGAGGCAGTATCAACTACGGATACAGCGAAAGTCAGATCAAGCAGCTCATCAAGGTAGTGGGCGTAGGTGGTGGTGGTGGTAACGCTGTCACGAAGATGTGCACCAGTGGCTCCGTCCCTGGGGTGTCCTTCCTCCTATGTAACACAGATACCCAGGCTCTCGACCGCAGCCCTGTGGTAGACAAGATCACGATCGGCCCCACCGTCACCAAGGGTCTCGGTGCTGGTGCCAAGCCTGAGCGCGCTAAGGAAGCTGCTCTCGAGAGTGAGCAGGCTATCCGTGATGCCCTCATCGAGGGCGATACGCGCATGGTCTTCATCACCGCTGGTATGGGTGGTGGTACGGGTACGGGTGCAGCACCCGTCATCGGCAAGATCGCCATGCAGGCAGGCCTGCTGACTATCGGTATCGTCACGATCCCCTTCCTCTTTGAGGGTACGGCTAAGATCCTCCAGGCACTCGAAGGGGTCAAGCAGATGCGCGAGAGCGTCGATGCCCTCCTCGTCATCAACAACCAGCGCCTCATCGAGGTGTACAAGGACTTCACCGTCTCCGAAGCCTTCGCCAAGGCGGACGATACGCTGAGCAATGCCGCACGCGGTATCTCCGACCTGGTGAATATCGCCGGTACGATCAACCTTGACTTCGCTGACGTCGATACGACCCTGCGCAATGGCGGTGTAGCTGTCATCAACACCGGCTACGCTGAAGGGCCCGAGCGTATGACTCTGGCTATCCAAGAGGCACTCAATTCGCCCCTCCTGAACAATAACAATATCAGCAAGGCACGCCACCTCCTAATCAACGTCTATGAGGGAGATGAAGAGCCTCTCACGATCCCCGAGCTCACCGAGCTCCAGGCCTTCACCGAGGACTTCTCCGACGAGGTCAAGACGATCTATGGTACGGCTCGCGTCGAAGGTATCGGCAAGAAGATCGGTGTGACGATCCTCGCCTCGGGCTTCGGCTTTGACGAAGATATCTTCCCTGCCCACGACGCCCAAGGCTAAGGATCCGCTGGCCAAGATCAGCGAAGAGAAGGAGCGCGACGAGCAGCAGCGCCTCATCGAGCGTGTCTATGGTGGTGCCGCCACCAAGCGCACAAAGGCCGAGCCTGTCGCCCTGACCATCGATGAGCTCGATGACGAAGAGCTCCTGATTATCCTCGAGGAGACGCCTTCCTTCCGCCGTGATCACCGCATCTTCGAGAGCAAGCGCGTCGATAAGACCAATAATAGAGCGATCCGTATCAACAACTATGGTACGGCCAGCCAGAGCGCTCGTGAGCGTAGTGCGCTGTCGACCTTCGACCTGCATACGCCCCGCCCCGAGCCTTCGCAGTACACGACGAGCTCGACGACCTTCACCACCTCTACGGCATCACGTCCAGAGCCCGTAGAGGAGGCCACTCAGCCCGAAGAAGAGAAGACCGAGGAGACGCCTGAGAACGTCATCCGCTTCTCTGGATTCTAAAACTCTATCCTATACTCCCCCACTCTACTGATGATTATAGCTGTTGACTTTCGACGGCACGATCGTGCGTCACCGTTATCCCAAGATCGGCGAAGAGATCCCCTTCGCCACCCAGACCCTCGCGATGCTGATCCGTGATGGGCATCGTCTCATCCTCTGGACCGTCCGTGAGGGCGCTCTGCTGGACGAAGCCGTCGAGTGGTGCCGCCAGCGTGGCGTGGAGTTCTACGCTATCAATAGAGACTTCCCCGAGGAAGACGCTACGGGGTCGGGCTTCTCGCGCAAGCTCAAGGCCGATCTCTTCCTCGATGACCGCAGCTTCGGTGGCCTGCCCGACTGGGGTACGATCTACCACCGCATCCAGGCCGGTAAGGCTCTCGATGGCGAGTGGCACCGACTGGGTCTCTACGAAGAGGAGGAGGAGAAGCGTGGCTTCTTCTCGCGTCTCTTCTCGCGTGACTAAGCCGCACCGCACCTACATACTACACATTAGCCATAGATCTATCATGCATCTACGCCCTCTTCACCCTTGCCGCTGCGCTCTTGCTCCTCACAGCGTGCAGTGGGGACTCCTCAGGCACTAAGACGAGCCAAGAGGACGCACCTCCCGTACAGACTACGGATACCACACTCGTCGGGAAGCGCCTACACCTGCGCTTCCCTGAGAACGTCTCTACCGTCGAGTACCTATCGCATAAGCACCTCTTCTGGAAGAGTAAGGACTCCGTCCACGGTAGCAAGGAAGGCGAAGACAACTACAGCGTCATACGTATCGGCAAGAGTGTCTTCTTCGTCAACTGGGTCGAGGCCGATGGCACGACCGTGAGCCAGGTCCTTGACCTCGATGAGCGCACCTGTCAGGCCTTCATCACCTCAAATGTCTACTCGCGCAACCAAGCCTCGCGTAGTACCTCGGTCCTCTCTGGCACCATCGAGAAGATCGAGGATGCCAATCACCTGCTCTTCGACTAATTCCCCACGGGGGCCTTTGCTGTACAAGGCCTATGTCCAGCCCCTACCGCATCGATGAGCGAAGCATCACAGAGCACCTTCTGGAGCTTGCTCAGCGGGGCAATCAGCCCTTTACCCAGCGACTACATCCCGATATAGCAGGCGTACTCGGTGTACGTCTGCCCGATCTACGTGCGCTCGCTCGGCGTATCGTGCGTAGTGGCAGCTGGCCTGCTTACCTCGAGGAAGCTGAGCGTGAAGAGCACCCCAGAGAGGAGGACTTCATGGAGGCACGTACCCTGCAGGGCCTCGTCCTCGGTATGCTCCCTGTGAGTGACTTCTCCGACTACCTCACCCACCTCTCGCGCTGGGTGCGGGTCATCCACTCCTGGTCGGTCTGCGACTCCTTCAGCCTCCCCCAGCCGAAGAAGCTCCTCCGTGAGCATGGCCCCGAGCTCTGGGCGTTCTTCCTCCCCTACCTCCAGCACAGCGGGGAGTATGAGGTGCGCTTCGGCATCGTCGCCCTCATGCAGTACTTCATCGACGATGAGCATATAGACGAGCTACTACGTCATTACCTCGCCGTGAGCCATGAGGGCTACTACGTGCGTATGGCGCTGGCGTGGGCTATCGCTGAGTGCTACACCTTCTACCCCACCGAGACCCACCCCTACCTCGCTGAGAAGCGCTTCGAGCCGTGGGTGCACAACAAGGCTATCCAGAAGATCTGCGAGTCGCGCCGCATCGATCCCGACACCAAGACCCTACTCAAGGCCCTGCGCATAAAGGCCTCGAAATAGCCCCCTTCAGCGAAGGCGTGGAGATTCCTACGATTCTCTATCTTTGGAGTAGCAATACTCACTACCTAACTCCGACGAAACCCTATGAATAGTAAGCTCCTTATAGGGGGACTTGCTCTCTTCCTTCTTCTTCCCCAACTTGGGCTGTGAGAAGAGCGCAGAGCAAAGCCCCTGCCCTACCTCCCAAAGAGAAGCAAAGAGAGGACATCTATCCAGCTTGGAGAACTTCTCCGAAAGCGAGCTCAGCGCTTTCACCGCCACGTATGACCCCACCGATCCTAAGAGCAAAGAGAAGGCCATCGGCACACTGGATAAAGCTGTGAAGCTATTCGTCTCCCCTAAGATCAATACGAAGCTGAGCGAGTCTGCCCAATGCGTCATCGATTCGGACGACACCACTGGGCGCGCATGGGTCAGCTCCCTCTCTATCAGTCGCCCGCGTGAGATCCCCTTCTACGAGCAATTTATGCTCATCTGCAATGCCCACCCATCCCCGAATGGACAGGAAGGTATGTGGGACCTCTTCACCAGAGAAGGCGAGATCAGCATCCTGTACTAATAGCACATTCCCCTACCTTGTGCGGGACGCTTTCGGCTAAGCCGAGGGCGTCCCGCACGGCTTTTTATACATCCCTTCACTACGGCGATGACGTGGCGAGCTATACAACCTTTTTCCCTTCCTAATAGGAGAACTAACGCCCTACCCGCAGTGCTATAAGTCCCCTCCTATACAGCATATCCTCTATCCAGGTACGTAGATTTATAGACTCTGCACGTAGATCCTATCATCCACCTACGTAGTCCTAAGATCCACGTACCGAGATAAAGCTTTAGCCGTAGTCATAAGAGACTTTTCCACCACGCGTGCGGGAGTTTTCCTGCAGTGCTTACAGAGGCACCTTGTAGAAACTGAAAGGATATATCTATATTTGGTATCGAAACGAACTCACAAACCTAAAACACATTCAGGTATAAAGACTCTTATGAAAGCATCTAAGCTCCTTTGGGCAGTAGTTATGGCGCTCACCTTCGTACTCACGTCTTGTGACCGAGTCACGGATGAGCCCACTATTGAGGGTAAAATGAATAAGTTCTTCGATAGCCAAGCCCAGCAAAAGTCCTTCCGTGTGTTGACGGCCTCAGGAAAGCCGTACAACCATAAAATAGATTGGCATATCATCGGTATACTAGATCCAAAGTCTGAGACCTACTTAACGAAGAAGATCGACACCCTATCGAATGGTGATCTCAAGATATCTTACGATTGGGTAGCCTTTATCGTCAGAGAGAACAAGTCCGTGATCGATGTCGAAGTCCAGAAGAATGAAACGGGACAGGATAGGTCAGTTGACTTCGTTGCCCAGGATAACCACAAGGGTCTCGCCTCCCCAAGTATGACGGTCATCCAGCGAGCAAAATAAGCTCCATCCTATCATACTCAGGGTACTCACCCTACTTCGTGCGGGACGCTTTCGGCTAAGCCGAGGGCGTCCCGCACTGGGCGTTTATCTGGGGCGTACGGTAGGGCTACTTCGGTACTCAGAAGAAGGCTACTTAGGTGGCTGGAGGACCTCCAGCTTATTGATGAGGTGCGGACTTCTACGAGGACGAGAGTCACCCGCCCGAAGTGCGGTCAGCAAGCGGGCCTTTCGGAGCCGATCCGTAGCGTACGTAAGTAGAGGAGAATGTGTAACTTTGTGGACTGTGCGCGCCTCGCATCGGTGCGTCGCAGCTATCACATCGATACAATCCAAATAGATAATAGAATAAGCAACTGCTCTCATGGCACAGCAAGAAGACCTCTTTAAGAAGGTGATCGCCCACTGTAAGGAATACGGCTTCGTCTTCCCCTCCTCCGAAATCTACGACGGCCTCGGTGCTGTCTACGACTACGGACAGCTCGGTAGCGAACTGAAGAACAACATCAAGCGCTACTGGTGGGAGGCGATGACCCTCTTGGCTCCTAACGTCGTAGGGATCGACTCAGCGATCTTCATGCACCCCAAGATCTGGAAGGCCTCTGGCCACGTCGACGCCTTCAATGACCCCCTCATCGACAACAAGGACTCGAAGAAGCGCTACCGCGCTGACGTCCTCATCGAGGATCAGCTGGCCAAGATCGAGGAGAAGATCAATAAGGAGGTAGCTAAGGCTGCGAAGAAGTTCGGCGAGAGCTTCGACGAAGCACAGTTCCGCTCTACCAACGGCCGTGTACTCGAGTATCAGGCTAAGTGGGAAGAGCTGCACAACCGCTTCGCTGCTGCTATGAACGATACCAACCTCGAGGAGCTGCGTCAGATCATCCTCGACTACGAGATCGTCTGCCCCATCAGCGGCACGCGCAACTGGACGGAGGTCCGTCAGTTCAACCTTATGTTCGCCACCGAGATGGGCTCCACGGCCGACGGTGCGATGAAGGTCTATCTGCGCCCCTGAGACGGCTCAGGGGATCTTCGTGAACTTCCTCAATGTGCAGAAGACGGGCCGTATGAAGGTGCCCTTCGGTATCGCACAGATCGGTAAGGCCTTCCGCAATGAGATCGTTGCCCGTCAGTTCATCTTCCGTATGCGCGAGTTCGAGCAGATGGAGATGCAGTTCTTCGTCCGCCCTGGTGAGGAGCTCAAGTGGTTCGACTTCTGGAAGGACCTGCGTCTTCGCTGGCACAAGGCCCTCGGCCTCGGCGACAAGAAGTACCGCTACCACGACCACGAGAAGCTGGCGCACTACGCCAACGCTGCTACGGACATCGAGTTTGAGATGCCCTTCGGCTTCAAGGAAGTAGAGGGTATCCACAGCCGTACGGACTTCGACCTGAAGCGTCACGAGGAGTTCAGTGGCAAGAAGATGCAGTACTTCGATCCCGAGCTGGGTGAGAGCTATGTGCCCTACGTCATCGAGACCTCTATCGGTGTCGACCGTATGTTCCTCAGCCTCATCTGTGGCTCCTACGAAGAGGAAGCCCTCGAGGGTGGTGACAAGCGCACGGTCCTTCGCCTGCCCGCAGCTCTCGCTCCTGTCAAGCTCGCTATCCCTGCCTCTGGTGCGTAAGGATGGCCTCGATGCCAAGGCACAGGAGATCTACGACGAGCTGAAGTTCGACTTCAACTGCCAGCTCGATGAGAAGGACTCTATCGGTAAGCGCTACCGCCGTCAGGACGCTATCGGTACGCCCTACTGCGTCACCATCGACCACCAGACGATGGAGGATGGTACCGTCACCCTGCGTCACCGCGACACGATGCAGCAGGAGCGCGTCGCCATCAGCGAGCTCTCCCGCGTACTCTACGAGGCTACTTCGCTGAAGAGCCTGCTGCGCAAGATCTAACCACCACCTAAGAGAGGTGCCCACCACTTCATCTAAGAGACAATGATGATAAGCAAGATCACCACAGGCCTCGCCCTGCTTACGCTCCTTGGCCTCACGAGCTGCAATAGCACTATCGACGTCGCCCAGGAGCGCCGTGCCACGAATGAGCGGGCCTTCCGCGCCTTCGCCGACAGCACGGACTTCCAGCGCGTCACCGTACCCGGTATCACGGGTAGTGGCTTCATCTATATGAAGGTCACCAAGGCAGGCGATGCGTCTGTCGGGGTGGACTATACCGATGCCGTCACACTCTTCCGTGATGCCTACTCGACGAGCGAATGGATCAAGGACAACTTCAAGGCCATGCGTGTGCGCCAGACCCTTGACCTCAACTCCGTCCAGCAGGAGACCGTCGCCAGCCTCCCCGTAGGCCTGCAGATCGCTGTGCAGAACCTCCATCAGGGAGCGGAAGCCTCTATCGTAGTGCCCTGGTACCTCAATACCAACAATATGCTGGAGCGTACCGAGAGCTATACCTCACTATACTACCGCGTCCGCCTCGGGAGCGTCATCAAGCCCTCCACGAACTAAGGATCTTATACCCTATAGATGCATATACTCCTCAGCAATGACGACGGCTTCCGCGCCGCAGGTATCCAAGAGCTCGCTCAGGCGATGCTCGCCTTCGGTCAGGTGACTATCGTCGCTCCAGACGGGCCCCGCTCGGGCTTCTCTGGCGCTATCACCACGACCCAACCTCTGCGCCTCAAGCACCGCACCACCGAAGGCAACCTCGCTGTATATAGCTGCGAGGGTACGCCCGTGGACTGCGTCAAGCTCGCACTGAACACCCTCTTCGTAGACCAGCGCCCCGACCTCATCATCTCGGGCATCAACCACGGGAGCAATGAGGGCATCTGCGTGAGCTACTCCGGCACGCTCGGTGCTGCCCGCGAAGGCTGTATCTACGGCATCCCTTCGCTCGCCGTATCGCTCGATGACACCGCTTGGCACCCCGACTTCTCCGACAGCATCGACTACACGGTGCGTGTGGTGAAGATGATGCTTGAGAAGCCCCTACCCTGGCAAACGATGCTCTCGCTGAACGTCCCCAAGACAAAGCCCAAGGGTCTGAAGGTATGCCCCATGACTGTAGGGCGCTTCGTCGAGGAGTTCGTCCATTCAGAGGACGGCAAGGGTAAGCGTATCCACTGGCTCACGGGTCGCCAAGATCCCGCCGAGGATACCAAGGAAGCCGACTGGCACTACCTCAAGGACGGCTGGGCGACACTCACGCCCTCTCCAGCTCGACTGCACGAACTATCAGTGGCTCGAGGAACTCGAAGCCCTGGCCGAACGCTCAGCATAGCACTATGCGCTACTTCTTAGTCGCAGGCGAAGCCTCTGGCGACCTCCACGCCTCGGCGCTCATACGGGCGCTGCGGGCTGAGGATCCAGAGGCTTCGTTTGCTTTTATGGGTGGAGACAAGATGGAGGCCGCAGCAGGTGTCGCCCCCATCGTCCACTACCGTGAGGTCGCCTTCATGGGCATCGTCAGCGTCGTCAAGAACCTCGGGAAGCTCACCCGCATCGGCCGGCAGATACAGGCTGCCATGCGTGACTTCGCCCCCGATGTGGTCATCCCTGTGGACTACGCAGACTTCAACTTCCGCTTCATCCTCCCCTACGCCAAGAGGGAGCTACGCTGCCCCGTCATCTACTATATCCTCCCCAAGCTCTGGGCGTGGAGAGCAGGGCGCATACGCCAGCTCCGCCGCTATGTAGACCTCGGGCTGAGTATCCTGCCCTTTCGAGACCAGCTACTTCAGCGACCGCGGCCTCCGCACAGCGTATATAGGCAACCCTTGTGTCGATGCTAAGCTCACCTACCTCGCTGAGCACCCCGAGGCCGTAGAGCGTGAGCAGATGCTCCTCCTCGTCCCAGGGAGCCGTCAGTCTGAGCTGCGGGACAACCTCCCCGAGATGCTCGCAGCCACCGCTGCCTATTCTCAGTTGGGCTGGCGTGTCGTCATCGCTGGTGCTCCAGGACTCACCGCCGCAGACTACGCCCCCCACCTCGGCAAGTACAGCGATACCCCCATCCTCTTCGGAGATACCTACGGACTCATGCGCCGTGCCCACGCTGCCCTCGTCACCTCGGGGTACGGCGACGCTGGAGGCAGGCTTATGGGGCATCCCTATGGTCGTCTGCTATCGTATGGGCGGTAGGCGCATCGCTCGCCTCGTCTTCGAGCGCCTCTTCCGTGTGCCTTACTTCTCGCTGGTCAACCTCATCTTGGACCGCCCTGCCGTCCCCGAGCTCCTCGCTGACCGCGCCCACTCCGTACAGATCCTCTCGATCCTCTCCCGCCTCATCCCCGAGGAGGATCACCGCCGCACGGACCAGCTGCAGGCACTGGCCCAGCTGCAGGAGCTGATGGGTACAGAGCCCAGCGCCCCACGCGCTGCAAGAGCTATCCTGAGCTACCTCCACGAAGCGCGATAAGCACCCTACTCTACCCCTCAGTGAGCTGGGGAAAACAAGTGGGTAAGCGTGGGATAAATAGGAGACTCATCCCCACCCCTCCAGCGACGACCTTACTCCCCTCTCCCCCTTCCCTCAGGGGTGTAGATAACTCACGAGATTATCCCACCCCAATACACATACCGAGAGATGCGAGAAAAGGGAGAGCAATCCCCGAGATGTGGATGCCTTCCCCTCGACTGCGCCCAAAGCCCAGCTATAAGCGGGAAGTCACTTGTGAATACCCTGTGGGCAGGAAGCGCAAAGCATTAGGATAAGTCCGTGGAGGAGCCGAGTGGAGGAAGTGAAGCCGTAAGAGGATTACCCACGATTCCACCGACTATAATAACAGTAGGAGATAGAGAAAAAAATTTATTCTTCCTCTATATACTTCACTTATATTAAGCACTGGGGATAAGTCGAGACGTCGGGGTCGGGAGGCCTGGATGTAGGGCGAGCTACTACCCTATGCTGGTGTCTTATGGTACCGACTTGTGGGTACTCCACGCGGGGAATGCGTGGGGGGCGGAGTCAACTGATCGGTGAAAAAAACTATCTTTGTTCAATAACAAGAATATCTCACATCATAGTACACAAGCACAGCTAATGGAAAAGCCCTATGTAATAGGTGTAGACCTCGGTGGGACGAACACCGTCTTCGGTGTCGTCGACGCCCGTGGTAATGTCGTCGTCAATGCCTCGATCAAGACTGGTACGCACAACGATATTGAGCTCTACCTGAATGACCTCGTCACAGGCCTCAACATGCTCATCGAGCAGGTCGGTGGCAAGGACAAGATCCGTGGTATCGGTGTAGGTGCGCCTAACGGTAACTACTTCAACGGCTCTATCGAGTTCGCCCCCAACCTCCCTTGGAAGGGTAAGATCCCCTTGGCTCAGATGATCCAGGACCGCATCGGTATCCCCGTGGCACTCACCAACGACGCTAACGCTGCCGCTATCGGTGAGATGACCTATGGTGCTGCACGCGGTATGAAGGACTTCATCGTCATCACCCTCGGTACGGGCGTCGGTAGTGGTATCGTCGTCGGTGGTCAGCTCGTCTACGGGCACGATGGCTTCGCTGGCGAACTCGGTCACATGATCGTCCGCCGCAATGGTCGTATGTGCGGCTGTGGCCGTCAGGGCTGTCTCGAGACCTACACGTCGGCTACGGGTGTAGCACGTACGGCTCGCGAATACCTCACTATCCGCTCCGACGAGAGCTCGCTCCGTGATCTGGATATCGACACGATCACGAGTAAGGACGTCTTCGACGCGGCTTCGGCTGGCGACCGTCTCGCGCTCGAGATCTTCGAGTCTACGGGGGCTATCCTCGGCGAAGCCTGCGCGGACTTCGTCACCTTCTCCTCTCCCGAAGCGATCATCTTCTTCGGTGGTCTCACCAAGGCTGGTGACCTCCTGATGAACCCCATCCGTCACCACATGGAGAAGAACATCCTCAAGATCTACGAAGGCAAGACCAAGCTCCTCGTCTCTCAGCTCAAGGAGAGCGACGCTGCCGTCCTCGGTGCCAGCGCTCTCGGCTGGGAAGCCAAGGAAATCTAATCTCCTTCGATCCCTATGATGACAGACGAGCCGGCGCACTGCCGCGCTCGTCTGTTGTCTTTCCCCCACACGCCTTCCCTATCCCCTATTCCCTATGCACACATCCACTATCGAGCTTTCAGCTACTGCCCCTCGCTGCGGGCAGCAGGGGTCTGGAGCATGTACACGGCCGTGCTATCCACTGCCCGAGCTGTGACCTCACTTACTTCCACAATGTCGCCTCTGCTGTCGCTTGCTTCGTCCTCGACGAGGCGGGGCGTCTCCTCACTGTGCGCCGTGCACGTGATCCGGAGAAGGGTACGCTGGACCTCCCTGGTGGCTTCGTAGACCCCGAGGAGACGGTGGATGATGCTGTGCGTCGTGAGCTGCGCGAAGAGACGGGCCTCGAGGCAACGGAGGTTCGTCTACTCTTCTCGATCCCCTAATGTCTACCCCTATTCGGGGGTCGATGTCTATACGGCGGATCTCTTCTACCTGACGCGTGTGAAGAGCTTCGACGGGGCGACGGCTATGGATGATGCCGGTGAGCTGGTCATCGTCGACCCAGCAGACCTCCGTCCCGAGGCCTTTGGTCTGCGCTCGATACGTGCCGGTATAGAGCGCATCGTAGCCGATCCTAAGCTCATCGGATAACGTACCTATTTTGTCCTATGCTCGGTAGCCTTTGGAGTCGGCTGAAGGGCTTTGCACCGCTCTTCTTCATTGCGGTGGGGCTCTTATCGTGGCGTATCACCGCGCCCTATGGTTGGCTGGCACCGTGGATCATCTCGGCGATGCTCTTCTTCGCTGTGCTGAATATGCCACCCAGCGCAGCCGCTCCACGACCGAAGCACCTCCTTCTTTTCGTCCTCCAGCTAGCTATCGGGGGGACGCTCTACTTCATTCTCTCGGCGTGGGATCACGTCATCGCTACGAGTCTCTTCATGTGCTTCCTCGCACCAGCAGCTGCAGCAGCGGGGGCGATGACGAGCCTCATGGATGGTGATACAGGCTTCGCTACGGGCTACACCATCGTCACACACGGGCTGATCTGCCTGGTGGCACCCTTCCTACTCCCCCTACTTGATTCGCACAGCCATCTGCCCTTCTGGACGCTCTCAGGGCAGATAGCGCTCCTCGTGATCCGTATGGTCATGCTACCTATCGTGCTGGCATGGCTCGTGCGCGGTGTGATGAAGAGCATGGGGAAGACCCCTCACCCACCGAAGAAACTCACCTACCTCTTGTGGCTCTCCTCGCTGCTCTTCATCTTGGGGAAGAGCGTCTCCTTCGTCTTGAAGGAAGCTCGGAGCAGGTCGGGCTACTCATCGCCTCCTTTGCTGTCGGGCTCTTGGCGTGCGCTATACAGTTCACGCTCGGCAGTCATCTGGCACGCCGTATCGGCGTCGAGGAGGTCGCATGCCGTCAGTCCATGGGGCAGAAGAATACCGCCCTGACGCTCTGGCTCTGCATCACCTTCATGCATCCGCTCGTCGCTCCTGGTATAGCGGGCTATATCGCTTGGCAGAACTTCTTCCTCACCTACTACATGAATCGCCGAAGCCGTCCCAAAGGCTGAGACCCCACACCACTACGCACTACTATCTCTACCACTATGAAACGCTTCCTTCTCTCCCTCCTTCTTCTTCTCCCCTTCGTCGTGAGCGCACAGAGCCTCCGTGGGGATTGGTCGGGTAAGCTCTCGCTCCCTATGGGCAAGCTCCGTATGGTCATTCACCTCACCGAAGAGGCGGGGCGCTGGTCGGCTACCCTGGATAGCCCAGACCAAGGTGCCTACGCGCTACGTGCCGATGAGGTGCACGTCTCGGGCGATAGCCTGCGTATGGAGCTTCGTAGCCTACGCCTGACCTATACCGCCGTGCGCACGGCGGATGACAAGCTCTCGGGCAACTTCCAGCAGGGAGGTATGAGTCTCCCGCTGGATATGGAGCGCTCGACCGAGAAGCAAGACGCTCCCCAAGCGCCTGCCTCCTATACGGAGGAGGAGCTAAGCATCCCCGTCTCGGGCTCGTCTGTCATTCTCTCGGGGAGCCTTGCTCTGCCTAAGACGGGGCAGGCGCCTTATCCTACGCTCGTCCTGATCACGGGCAGTGGCCCGCAGGATCGTGATGAGACGATCTTCGGCTGTAAGCCCTTCTTGGATATCACCCGCCGACTGACCGAGGCGGGCTTCGCTGTCTTCCGCTATGACGACCGTGGAGTGGGGAAGAGCACGGGTGTCTTCCTCGCCTCAAGCGTCACGGACTTCGTGCACGATGCTGAGGCTGTCGTCGCTGCCCTCAAGGGCAATAAGAGCGTCCAGGCGCAGCGTATCTTCCTCGTCGGGCATAGCGAAGGGGGCTATATCGCTGCGAAGGTCGCTGGTCAAGACCGCTCGATAGCTGGGGTCGTGTCCTTGGCGGGCCCCGCCTTCTCTATGGATCGCATTCTTCTGGATCAGATGGATGCCCTCAATATCCTTGCGGGGAAGAGCGAGGGTGAGCGTGCTATGATCAGCAAAGCCAACCGCGAGATCTATCGCCTGATGCAGGATAAGCGCCTCTCGCTGGACGAGGTGAAGGCACGTGCGGCGAAGGTGATCGATCCACTCCTCCCCGTCTTTAGCCCTGACAAGAGCACCCACGAGGCGATCCGTACGCAGATCATGAGCCAGCTCACGCCCTACCTCCGACAGCTCCTCAGTCTGGATGTCGCAGGGACGTGGCGTGCTGTCAAGTGCCCCGTCATCGGGCTCTTCGGCGAGATGGATAAGCAGGTCTTACCCTCCAATGCGGCGGAGCTACTGCGTCTCCAGCCCAAGGCTCAGGTGCAGGTCTTCCCGAAGCTCAATCATCTCTTCCTGCCTTCCTCTACGGGCTCGCCTATGGAATATCCTACGCTGAAAGGGCACTTCTCTGCCGATGCCCTTGACTTCTTAGCGCGTTCGCTGACTGCTTTGAAGTAGCCTTCTTCCCTCCACAAGACAAATCATAGACGGGCTGAGTACACCACATCTCCTGCGCGGGATGTAGTGTGCTCAGCCCGCTTTGTATCTGTACCTTTCTACGAGATAGAGTGGGGGAGTATAGTCCTTCTTTGCCTCAGCATAGGATGGGGGTGGTATGAACCTATATTGGTCTACGGGCTGACCTATATAGGTCGTGACGCGAACCAATATAGGTCGTCGCAGTGACCTATATAGCTTCACTCAGCGACCAATATAGGTTTGCAAAAGCAGGGTAGTATGGATGCGTGGGATGCACCTCGTGAGGGACTTCACGATACTCCATCTGGGGGCAAGATTGTGAATTATTAGCTATCTTCGCAACCTATATAGGACCACATTATAGATCATAGTTAGTAGACGATGCAAACAGTAGTCAGCGGGATCCGTCCCACAGGTAATCTTCACTTAGGTAACTACTTCGGTGCTGTACGTGCCTTCACGCAGATGCAGAATGAGTATAACTGCTATTTCTTCATCGCAGACTGGCATTCGCTGACGACTCATCCGCATCCCGATGATATCATCCGTAGTACGAATACCATCCTCGCCGAATACCTGGCGTGTGGTATCGACCCCGAGAAGGCTACGATCTATGTGCAGAGCGACGTGCGTGAGGTGCTGGAGCTCTATCTCTACCTCAACATGAACGCTTACCTCGGTGAGCTGGAGCGTACGACCTCCTTCAAGGACAAGGCACGCCAGCAGCCCGACAACGTCAACGCTGGTCTGCTCACTTACCCCTCCCTCATGGCTGCTGACATCCTCATGCACAAGGCTGTCAAGGTACCTGTCGGTAAGGACCAGGAGCAGAATATGGAGATGGCGCGTAAGTTCGCTCGCCGCTTCAATACCATCTACGGCGTGGACTTCTTCACCGAGCCCCAGTCCTTCTCCCTCGGAGAGCGTGCACTGAAGGTCCCCGGCCTCGACGGCTCAGGGAAGATGGGTAAGAGCGAAGGCAATGCGATCTACCTCATCGACGACGAGAAGACCATCAGCAAGAAGGTCATGCGTGCCGTCACGGACGCTGGTCCTACGGAGCCTAACAGCGAGAAGCCCGAGCCTATCCAGAACCTCTTCACGCTGATGGAGATCGTCTCCACCCCCGAGGTCTACCAGCACTTCGATGGGCTCTACAACGACTGCGCTATCCGCTACGGCGATATGAAGAAGCAGCTCGCTGCCGATATCAACGCCTTCTGCGCGCCTATCCGTGAGCGCATCCTCGACATCCAGGGCGACAAGGAGCTCCTCTCCCGTGTGGCTCGCATCGGTGCTGAGAAGGCTCGTGAGTCCGCCTCGAAGACGATCGACGAGGTCCGTCACATCATCGGCTTCCGCCCCCGCTAAGCAAAATCATTCAATTTAGATAAGATACTCCCCATGGAATTAATCGGTAAAATCGTCCAGGTACTCCCCCTGCGCACGGGTACCAGCAAGGCTGGCAACCCCTGGCAAGTACAAGAATACATCCTCGAGACGCTCGGCACGCAGTACCCCCGCAAGGTCTGCTTCGAAGTCTTCGGCGACAATGTGAATAAGTTCCCCATGCAGGTGGGTCAGGAAGTGACGGTATCTATCGACATAGAGAGCCGTGAGTTCAATGGCCGCTGGTACACATCTGTCCGCGCTTGGAACGTAGTCCAGGGCATCCAGCTCCCCCGGTGTAGCTGCTCCCGCTCCTGCTGCTTATAGCGCACCTCAGCCTCCCTGCAGCTCCCGCAGCGGCACCTTCCGCAGCCCCCTGCAGCTCAGCCTGTAGCTCCCGCTGGTGCTGCAGATGACCTGCCCTTCTAAGCTACTTGCGGTAGACTACCGCCCGTAGACGCCAGACCCATTAGACGATCCCGTCGAGCCCTGTGCCCAAGAGTGAAGTCTAATGGGTCTGGTGGATATAGACACCCTACGCCCTCGCCTTAACCCCCGCTACTTCATAGCCGATGCACCTCCTTCTCCTCGCTGTGGGCAAGACCGATAGCCGTGCGATCGAAGAGCTGACGAAGCTCTACGCCGATCGCCTCGGGCATTACCTGCCCTTCACCCCTGCAGATCATCCCCGATATCCGCCGCTCCAGCAAGCTCACCCCCTGAGCTGCAGAAGCAGATGGAGGGAGCGGAGATCCTGCGCCAGACGGTACGTCGGATAGGGTAGTGCTCTTCGATGAGCGCGGACGAGAGTTCTCGAGTACCGCCTTCGCCTCGTATATCGAGCGGGTGATGGTATCGGGTGCGCGCCGTCTGGTCTTCGTCATCGGTGGCCCCTACGGCTTCTCGGAGGAGGTCTATAAGCGGGCGGATGACCGCGTGTCGCTGAGTCAGATGACCTTCTCTCATCAGATGGTACGCCTCTTCGCTGTGGAGCAGCTCTATCGCGCCCAGACGATCTTGAGAGGCGAGCCTTATCACCACGAGTAGGGTAGTGCCTATGTCTTATCTCTACACATATCACTAAGATTTTATTTCTCTCTATATGCGTATATGGGATCGGCTCCAGGCTTGGGTAAGCCGTGCTGACCAGCGATGCTACTACTGGATACTGACGCTGGCGCTTCTCCTGCCCAATGTCGTGCTCTCCGTCGTCATGCAGCAGCCTGCCGTAGGGCGTGTGCTGAATATCCTGCTGATGCTACCGGTGTATATGCTTCTCCTGCTCTCGGCGAAGCGTCCTGGGCGTGTCTACTGGGGACTCTTCGTGCTGGTCTTGCTCCATGCCTTCCAGCTCGTACTCCTGACGATATTCAGTGGCTCCGTCGTCGCGGTGGATATGCTCCTGAATATCTTCACCTCGGAGCCTGATGAAGCGGGTGAACTCCTCTCCAACATCCTCTGGCCCATCCTCGCCAGCGGGGGCTTCTACGCCCTGACCTTCGTCGTGGCGACGCTCTCGGCTCGTAGCCGTGAGAGCCTCGCACCACGCTTCCGTCGCCGTATGGCCCTCGTCTCTGCGCTCATCCTTCTCGTCGCCCTACCTATATATATAGGGGCGAAGAAGCGCTTCCCCTACGTGCATCTGCGTGCCGAGGTCTATCCGATGAGCGTCTTCTACAATATGTATCTGGCGACGACGAAGCTCTATGAGGTGATGCACTACGACCGCACCAGCCAGGACTTCTGCTACAAGGCTACCTCCGAGCGTGCCAAGGATGAGCGTGAGATCTACGTCCTCATCCTCGGTGAGACGTCACGTGCGCACAGCTGGAGCCTCTACGGCTATCCCCGTGAGACGACCCCACATATCGATTCGCTCCACCGTGATGGTGGGCTTATCGCCTTCGCTGACGTACTGACGCAGTCGAATACGACGTATAAGAGTATCCCTATCATCCTCTCGCCTGCTGATGCATCTTCGGCGGAGAATCTGCCCCATGTGCAGGGGATCCTCTCGGCCTTCCGTGAAGCGGGCTTCTATACGGCCTTCATCTCCAACCAGCCAGGGAACCACAGCTATGTGGACTTCTTCGCTATGCAGGGGGACGAGCATCACCCCATCCGTAAGGAGCTTCGTCGTGAGAAGCGCCGTCTCTACGATAGCGATATGATCCCCTATCTGCAGCGTCTCATGGCGAGTGAGCATCCCGAAGCTCTTCGTCGTGCTGCACACCCTATGGTAGTCACTTCAGCTACCGTGACCGCTATCCGAAGGAAGATACCTTCTTCCCTGTGAAGGGGCACTACTCGGGCTCGGAGGCTGACAGCCTCGTCCTGCGCAATGCCTATGACAATGCCGTGCGCCAGACGGATAAGTTCGTCGACTCCGTCGTCCGTGTCCTCGAGGGAGGCGATCGTGCCGCTTCGATGGTCTATATCTCCGACCACGGGGAGGATGTCTATGACGATAGCCGCGAGCGCTTCCTCCACTCATCGCCCGACGTCTCCTACTACCAGCTCCACGTACCGCTCCTCATCTGGGGCGACAAGCGCTGGAGAGATGCCCACCCACAGCTCTTCGCTCAGGGGCGCTCCAATAGTCGTGAGGCCGTCTCGTCGAACTCCGTCTTCCACACGCTCCTCGAGCTGGCAGGCATCCGCACACGCTATCGCCGTGATGACCTCTCGGTCGTCAGCTCGCGCTTCAAGGGCGGTGTGCGCTTCTACCTCAATGACCGCTACGAATGCGTGCCCATCGAGGCGCTAGAGCTTCCCGAGGAGGATATCCGCCTCTTCCGTGAGAAAGGACTGCACTTAGGTCCCCTGCCGAACGAGTAGCCCCACACGCTACATATACTACTCCCCCTGAGGAAGGTACGCCGATACGTACCACCTCAGGGGGAGTCCCTTTTATATAGGGGGTAAAGCGACCAGTACTGCTTCGTCGGCTGACCAGTACTGGTCACTATTATCAACCAGTACTGCTTCGCGCGGTGACCAGTACTGCTTCCGTCAGCGACCAGTAGTGGTCACTTTTTTTCGCCTCCGTGGAGTGGGGTAGCGTAGCTGGTACTAAGACATAGCTTCTCGGGGGAGAAGTGTGGGGCGAGCGGGGCGTCTCGGTCGTGCACTTTGGGTAGGGTAGTGGTCGATCTATCGAAGGTGTAAGCCACCGAGTTATAAGGAGTTGGATCTCTTCCTTAGGGATTAGTTAAGTGTATTCATTTGTAAAGTTTAGTTATAGTTAATTACACCATTGCTTTGCTAAAAGAATATCTATCTTTATAGACCTTTTATCACTAACACGATATAAGCCTATGAAACGAATGAAGACAGTCTGCAGCGTGCTCCTTGTGGGTCTTTCGCTGCCAGGACTCGCCTTAGAAAATGCCTATGCCACGCCGGTAGAGACCGCCATGACACAGACTCAGGATAGTAAGGTCTCCTTCACAGGGATCGTACAAGACTCCAAGGGCGAGGCAATCGTCGGTGCTACTATCCTGGTCAAAGGCCAGGCTAAGGGCAAGGGGACACTAACCGACCCCAAGGGACACTTTACCCTAAGCGGACTCAAGGTAGGGTCCGAACTCGTCATCACCTGCGTGGGCTATAAGAGCCAGACCGTCCGCTGGACGGGCACACCCCTCACTGTAGTACTTGAGGATGAGATGACGCAGCTGGGTGGTGTCGTCGTCACCGCACTCGGTATCCGCCGTGAAAAGAAAGCACTCGGCTACGCCATGCAGGAGGTCAAGGGTGACCAGCTGATGGCCGTACGCGAGCCTAATATCACCAATGCACTCTCGGGTAAGGTATCTGGTATCCAGATCATCAAGGGCTCCAGCAGCCCCGGCTCCTCCTCGAAGATCGTACTGCGTGGTAATAGCTCGCTCTCGGGCAGCAATCAGCCCCTCATCGTCGTCGACGGTGTGCCTATGGACAACACGACAGGTGCTACGAACAATGACTTCTGGAATCCCGCAGCCGATATGGGTAACGGTCTCTCCGATATCAATGCCGAAGATATCGAGAGCATGACCGTGCTGAAGGGTGCTTCGGCAGCTGCCCTCTACGGCTCGCGCGCTGGTAACGGGGTCATTCAGATCATCACCAAGAGCGGTCGTAAGAACAACGGCCTCGGTGTCACGATCTCTTCCTCAGTAGGTGTAGAGCGCCTCTTCATGGTGCCCAGACTGCAGAGCCAGTTCGGTCAAGGTACTGACGGCGCCTATAAGAACGACGTCTCCTCCAGCTGGGGTCCTCGTATAGAAGGGCAGGAGTACACGAAGTGGGACGGCACCAAGACCAACATGCAGGCCTATGACAACGTAGCCAGCTACTTCAAGTCTCCTGGGATCGACCTGACGGAGAACATCGCCTTCTCCCAGATGTACGACCGCACGTCGATCTACTCCTCTCTGACACGTACCGACAATAAGAGCCACATCCCTGGCGCTTCGCTCGGTCGTACGAATATGACGCTTCGCGCCACGACGAAGTTCGGCCCCAGCGACCGCTGGAGCACCGATACGAAGGTCCAGTACATCCGCTCCTTCGTGCAGAACCGTCCGCTCAATGGTGCTAATGCCTCGAATGCCTTCTATACCATGTACTCACTGCCCCGCAGTATGGATATCCGCGACTTCGAGGAAGCCCGTACGCCTCAGGGCGATATGCGCTGGTATGGTGTAGGTAATCAGACGAACCCCTACTGGGCAAGCAAGTACAACCTCAACAACGATACGCGTGACCGCTTCCTCATCAGTGCAGCGCTGAAGTACAAGATCACCGACTGGCTCAATGCTGAGCTGCGTGTGGGCTCTGACCAGTACTCTACGCGCATCGAGCGTAAGACCTACGCTGGCTCGCCTATCGCAGGTGGTGGGGGTAAGTATGAGACGGAGCAGATCAAGTTCTATGAGAACAACTACAGCTTCCTCGTCTCGGCACAGCGTGACAATGTCTTCGGCAAGCTCGGCCTCTCGGGCTCCGTCGGGGGTAACCTCATGGAGCGCAAGCACAACGGCCTTCGTGCCAGCGTCAGCCAGCTCATCGTGCCTAACCTCTTCTCGCTGACCAACGGTACCGACAAGCCCGACAACTCCGAGTCATACAGCCACAAGAAGATCAACTCACTCTACGGTACGGCACAGCTGAACTGGGACGGGTACTTCTTCCTCGACGGTACGCTGCGTAATGACTGGTCGTCTTCGCTGGCGAAGGCTAACCGCTCCTTCCTCTATCCCTCTATCAGCACGTCGCTGGTCATCACCGACATGCTCCGTAAGATGGATGTGAACGCTCCCTCATGGCTCTCCTTCGCTAAGGTACGTGCCTCGGCTGCTCAGGTGGGTAATGACCTCGAGCCTTACCAGCTCTACAGCGCTTATCGTATCGAGAAGGATCCCCTCGGCGGTACGATGGCCAACATCGACAACGTCCTCTACAACGAGAAGGTCCGCAGTGAGCTCATCAAGTCCTACGAGCTGGGTCTGGAGATGCGCTTCTTCGATAGCCGCTTCGGTGTAGACTTCGCTTGGTATCGCACCAACGCTACCAACCAGCTCATCCGCCTCGGCATGGACCCTGCCAGCGGCTACGATGCTAAGATGATCAACGCAGGTAATATCCAGAACGAAGGTATTGAGTTCATGGTCACCGCTGACATCATCCGCAGCGAAGGGCTGAAGTGGAATGCTCAGCTGAACCTCTCGCACAACGAGAACCGTATCATCAAGCTCTACGATGGCGGTGGTATCGAGTCCCCTGTGACGGAGTACAACCTCGGTACGTACGACAACCTGAAGATCCTCGCTCGCGAAGGCGGTAAGTATGGTGAGATCTGGGGCTCAAGCTATAAGCGCGTCGAAGACAAGACGAGCGACCTCTATGGTAAGATCATCACCGACGAGAACGGTCTGCCTATCGCAGGTGACGAGAAGAAGCTCGGTGACCAGCAGCCCGACCTCCTGGCTGGTCTTACGAACAGCTTCTCCTTCGCTGGCTTCGACCTGAGCTTCCTCATCGATGCTCGCTTTGGCGGTAAGATGTTCTCCGGTACGAACCACGCCCTGCAGGCCGGTGGTGCCGCTGCTGCTACCGTCGTCAATGGTGCTCGCGATAAGTTCGTCGTCGACGGCGCCGTCGAGAGCGAAGTCGCTGGTAAGACGGTCTACACGAAGAATACCATCGAAGTCACACCTCAGGATTACTGGGGTGCTATCGTCGGTCGTAGCGGGAACCTCGGTATCAACGAGGCGAACATCTACGACGCTACGAGCGTACGTCTGCGTAACATCGCCCTCAGCTACACGCTCCCCAAGAGCCTGCTGAAGAATACGCCTATCACGAAGGCTAAGCTCGGTATCTCCTGCAACAATGTATGGATGATCAAGAGCTATATGAACGGCATCGACCCTGAGTCGGTCTTCGCTACGGGCTCCAACGCTACGGGATATGAGTTCGCCTCTTCTCCCACGACCCGCTCCTTCCTCTTCAATATCACCCTCGGCTTCTAATGGCTAAGCCATGTATATCATGAACAAGAAGAATATTCTCCTCTGGGGTCTGTGCCTGTGCACCACGATGGGTATCGCCTCGTGCCGCGACTTCGACGAAGTCAATACTAACCCCACTGCCGCTTCGCAGGATCAGGTGCTCCCCGAGTACCTCATCAACCGCGCGATCATAGCTGCCCAGCAGAATCCCCACGTGGCGGAGCGTGCCTTCGTCCTCTACTGGAAGACGGGCGGCCATCAGCACCGTGGTGGTGGTCTTGCCGTAGGTGGCTTCAGTGACGGCTGGAGCTCCGACTACTACAGCCGTATGACTGAGGAATGCCTCAAGCCCCTCACCGATGCTATCGCTATGTGCGAGAAGCGCATCAAGGACGGCACGGCACGCACCTATGATAAGAGCCTCCAGCAGGTAGCTCGTATCTGGCGTGTCTATATGCTCTCCGAGCTCTGTGACAACTTCGGTGTCGTCTCCATCGACGGCTATCAGGGTGGTAACCCCACCTACGTAGGTGCTAAGGAGGCTTATGCCTATATGCTCACCGAGCTGAAGGAGGCCGCTGATATCCTCGCTACCGCTCCCGGCTCGGATAACGGTGAGACGAACAAGCTCGACCGTGCCTATGGCTACAATACCGCTAAGTGGCGTGCGTATGCCAACTCGATGCGTATGCGTCTGGCGATGCGCCTCTCTGAGGTCGACGCTACGACGGCTAAGACGCACTTCGAGGAAGCTGCTGCTGCAGGAGGTATCACCTCAGCAAGCGATCGCTTCGAGGTCCAGGAGAAGGACGGCTGGGACGACCTGACGGGCGTCATGAGCCGTCAGTGGAATCACCAGATCCTCTCTCCTACGTACAGCAACCTCGTCCTCGGTCTGGGTGGTGTCAGCTCTGCTACGCAGCTCACCGACAGCCGCTACTCGAGCCATATCAAGCCTGCTGACTACCTCGGCGTGCGCTACGATAAGCACTTCCCTCTGACGACGACTGACCCCTCGGCAGGCTTCTATATGGACGGTCTACCAGGCATCATCGACCCTCGTGCCTATAAGACCTTCATCATCGCTGGTGACACGGAGAACCCCGACTTCTGCTTCTATCCCTCGTGGAGCAAGGCCGCTACGACGACCGAGTACAAGCTGAAGGATGCTACCGACAAGGAGAAGGACTTCAAGACGATCAATGCCAAGTACACGTGGAATGCGTGGGTAGGTGGCTCGTGGGGTGACCTCAATGCCATCAACGACCTCGTGCAGGTCGGTACAATGCCCCGCCTTGGTCTGAAGTACCGCAACAGCACGAATAAGCGTGTCTTCTTCGGCGAATGGGAGACTTACTTCCTCATCGCTGAGGCTGCTGTACGTGGCTGGACGGTGCCTCTGACGGGTAAGGACGCCTACGAGAAGGGTATCCGCGCGAGCTTCGCCTATCAGGGTGCTGGCTCCGTCGATAGCTACCTCACCTCACAGACCTACAACCGCGTAGGGACGTCCGTCGCTTGGGATCACACCACAGAGCCTGCTGCTACCGTGACGATGAAGTGCACGAACGGCTACACGGGTCAGACGGAGAACTACACCTACCGCTATCCAGAGATGAAGAGCCGCCTCTATAAGGCAGCTATGAACGACCACCTGACGAAGATCATCACGCAGAAGTTCATCGCCAACACGCCTTGGCTGCCTCTCGAGACGTGGAGTGACCACCGTCGTCTGGGTCTTCCCTTCTTCGAAACGCCTGCGGTAGAGAAGGCGCTGGACAATATGCCCCAGCTCACCGCCTCTACTTACTCCACGGTGTCTGTCGACTACTATCCTCAGCGTCTGCCCCTGCCCAGCAGCATCGTCAACGGCAATAAGCCCGGCTATGAATCTGCTATCAAGGCACTCGGTGGCGAGGATAAGGTCTTCACGCCCATCTACTGGGCTAAGAAGAAGCAGTAAGCTCGCTTCCTCCACCCCTTACCTATAAGGCAAGCGCCTCCCGCCTGAGTCTCGAGGACTCAGGCGGGAGGCGCTCTGCTTTATAGGTATCGGCTTCTCTACGGCAGGAGCAGCGAGCTGTCGCCGTAGCTGAGGAAGCGGAAGTCGTGGGTGAGTGCCCAGTCGTAGACGCGGTGCCAGTCGTCGCCGATGAGGGCGGCGATGAGCAGCAGGAGCGTGCTGTGGGGCTGGTGGAAGTTCGTCACCATACCACGGATGACGCGGTAGCGATAGCTGGGGAGCGATGATGATGCTCGTGGGGAAGACGAGCGTGTCCTCTCCCTGCGCATCGAGATAGCTGAGGAGCGTGTCGAGGGCTTCCTCTGTCGTCAGCTCTTCGTCTGCCGTCTCTTCATAGGGGAGCCACTGCTCTACGTGTAGGGCAGTCGGCGGCGTGTCGGGCTGACGGCGTAGGGCGATGGCCAGATGATAGAGGCTCTCCAGCGTGCGGACGCTCGTCGTACCCACGGCGATGATCTGCCCGATATGCTCACGAAGGGCGAGGAGCGTCGAGCGGCTGACGCTGATCAGCTCCGCGTGCATCTCGTGATCGCCGATGTGGTCAGCCTTGACGGGGCGGAAGGTACCAGCGCCTACGTGGAGTGTGACGTCCAGTACGGGCGTGCCCTGAGCGCGTAGCTCTTCGAAGACTGCGGGGGTGAAGTGCAGGCCCGCTGTGGGGGCTGCTACCGAGCCTTCGGTCTCGGCATAGACGGTCTGATAGGTCGTCAGATCCTGCTCCTCCGTCTCGCGCCCGAGGTAGGGTGGGATGGGGAGGATACCCATCAGCTCTAAGAGTTCGCCGAAGGTATAGGCATCATTGTCCCAAGAGAAGTGGATGACGCCCTCCTCGCCACGCTCTGCCGTCAGCGTCACTTCGCCCTGCCCCTCGCGGTGGAGGAGGCGGGTGAGCTGTGTACCCTCCTTGAAGCGCTTGGCATTGCCGATGAGGCAGTGCCAGGAGCAGCTGTGGCGCTCCCCGAGGGAGAGCTCGTAGGAGGTGGGGGAGGCGGGGTCGAGGCAGAAGATCTCGATGCGTGCACCTGAGTCCTTGTGGAAGAGGAGGCGGGCACGGATGACCTTGGGAGTTATTACGCACGAGTACGGCACCCTCGGGCAGGAGACGGGGCAGGTCACGGAAGGTAAATTCCTCGATCTCGCCAGCTTGGTAGCGGAGGAGCTTGGAGCTGCTGCGGTCGGCAAGGGGGTACTTAGCGATGCGTTCGTCGGGCAGGGGGTAGTCGTAGTCGGCTATCTGGATCTCTTGGGGTCGTATATTCATCTTACTCTCTTAGGGGGAAATATCCCTGATGTGGGTGGCACAAAAGTACGCAAAAGCGCCCCAAGTGCCTCTGTCTTCGGGACAGATACTCACACTATCCCGTGATGAGAAGTAGGAGAAAGGGCTTCTTGCTCCGTGCTAAATAGTGCCTATCCTTAGTGGACCTTCGGGAGGGGGTGATGCGAACCTATATTGGTCGCTGAGTCAACCTATATAGGTCATCACGCCGACCTATATAGATCGCTTCACGGACCTATATAGGTTGGCTCAGCGACCCATATAGGATGATTTACCCTCCAGTACAGCTTCCTCCAGCTCGGCTCTATCAGTAGGGGGTGGAATAGGTAGAATATATATCTTTGACCCTCAAGGAGCGGCTGTGCCTATAGCTCTCTCTCCTCGATATGCACCGTGAGGCGCATAAGCGAGGCACATTCGATCAGGTTCCCCAGCTCCCCGAGGAGGGAGCCTTTTACTTAGATAGCCGAGTTATGACTGTACGCAAACTCTTTAGGAAGCTCCATCTGTGGCTCTCCCTGCCCTTTGGGCTTATCATTATGACGACCTGCCTCACGGGGGCTCTGCTCGTCTTCGAGAAGGAAATCACCGAGTTGGTTCGCCACGATAGCTATACGATACCCGTGCGCAAGACGCAGAGCCTCTCCCTCCAGTCCCTCCTGGAGCGGGTCGCCCGCGAGACGCCCGATAGCGTGCAGATCACGAGCGTCACCATACCCTCTGACTTCCGCCGCGCCTATACCGTGGGGCTCTCTAAGCCTCGTCGTGCGGGAGTCCTTGTCGATCCCTATACGGGAAAGATCGTGGGGCAGAGCGGGCGCCTCCCCTTCTTCACTACGGTACGCGAGCTACACCGCTGGCTACTCAATAGTATGAAGCCGGATAGCGAAGGGATCTTCTGGGGGCGCATCATCGTCGGGACAAGTACGCTCCTCTTCGTCTGCATCCTCCTCACGGGGCTCTTCCTCTGGTGGCCGAAGAAGCTCAAGGGAATAGGGAAGCGCCTGAAGATCTCGCTGCGTCACGGGCGTCAGCGCCTCCTCACAGACCTGCATACGGTCGGTGGGGTGTACGTCTTCGTACTCCTCTTGGCGATGGCTATGACGGGGCTTACGTGGTCCTTCGAGTGGTATCGCACGGGCTTCTATAAGGTCTTTGGTGCCGAGATGGCCGAGGGGGGCAAGGGTGATAAGGGCCCCAAGAAGGATAAGCGTAAGGATGCCCCCCGTGAGGAGGGCGCCGAGCAGGCCAAGCTCCCAGCCTCCTATATCTATTGGGAAGAGGTCGTGAGCTATGTCATAGAGGTCTCCGAAGCAGACTATACAGAGATCACGGTCAAGGATGGGGAGGTCGAAGTACCCCTTGCTGGGCTGGGCAATAGCCGTGCTGCGGATAGCTTTCGCTTCGACAAAAAGACGGGGCAGGTGACCGAGTACAAGGCTTATCGTGAGGCCAAGCGAGACAAGAAGCTCCGCGGCTGGATCTATTCAATTCACACGGGGGCTTGGGGCGGTCTCTTCACACGTATCTGCTACGTCTTAGCGGCGCTCTTCGGTGCATCGCTCCCACTGACGGGCTACTATATCTTCTACCAGCGTAAGTGGGGGAAGAAGCGTAAGGCGAAGAGCGGAAGTAAGGCTTAGGAGATCTGACCCCAGGATAGGCGCTCGTAGCGCCTATCCTTAGCGGGCCTCGGGAGGGGCTGATGCGAACCAGTACTGGTCAGCGATCGGACCAGTACTGGTAACATATAGTGACCACTACTACTTCGCGCGTCGACCAGTAGTGGTCGGATCACTGACCAGTACTGCTTACTTTTCCCCTATGAGTACGAATCACTCATAGAGGAGGTATGAAGGATAGAAAGCTTTGTGGGAAAGAGCGGCTTAGGAGATCTGGCTCCAGGAGGGGCGCTCGTAGTAGATCTCGTGGAGGCGATGGCGCAGGATCTCGTTCTTCGGGAGCTGTAGGTCGGGGTCTTCGCTGAGGATCTCCTCGGCGAGGGTACGGGTGTACTGCACCATAGCGCCATCGAGGGCGGGGTTGGCGATACGTAGGCTCAGCTGCTGACCGCTCTGGCGTGTGCCGTCGATCTCCCCGAAGCCACGCAGGCGCATATCCTCTTCGGCGATGACGAAGCCATCATTCGTCTCTACCATGATAGCGATGCGGCGCTTGGCATCTTCGCCGAGGTCCTTGCCCGTGACGAGGATGCAATAGCTCTGGCTGGCACCACGGCCGACACGCCCACGGAGCTGATGGAGCTGGGAGAGCCCGAAGCGGTTGGCACCCTCGATGACCATCACCGAGGCGTTGGGCACGTTCACACCGACCTCGATGACGGTGGTCGCCAGGAGGATCTGTGCTTCGCCCGAGACGAAGCTACGCATGGCTTCGTCCTTCTCATCGGGCTTCATCTTACCATGTACACGCACGATCTTGCGGTGGGCGAAGTGCTCGCTGTAGCGGCGGAAGCCTTCGTCGAGCGTGCGCATCGACTCCTCTTCGCTCTCCTCGATCATGGGGAAGACGACATAGGCCTGACGTCCCTCCTCCAGCTGACGCTCGAGGAACTGATATACCCGATACATCTCGCTCTCACTCTGGTGGTAGGTCTCGATAGGCTTGCGCCCGGGTGGGAGCTCGTCGATTACGGAGATATCCAGATCGCCGTAGAGGGTCATGGCGAGCGTACGCGGGATGGGCGTAGCGCTCATGATGAGGATGTGCGGGTGGATCTGCTCGCCCTTCTGCCACAGCCCCGAGCGCTGCACGACACCGAAGCGGTGCTGCTCGTCGATGACGGCCAGCCCGAGATGGGCGAACTGCACCACGGGCTCTAAGAGGGCATGCGTGCCGACGATGATCTTCAGCGCGCCTGTGCTGAGGTCTGCGAGGAGGCGTGTGCGCTCCTTCTTCTTCGTACTCCCGATCAGTAGGCCTACCTCGATACCCAGCGGTGCGAGGTATTCGCAGAGAGAAGCGTAGTGCTGACGGGCGAGGATCTCGGTGGGCGCCATCATACACGCCTGATAGCCGTTGTCCACGCTCAGCAGCATGGAGAAGAGCGCTACGAGGGTCTTCCCGCTCCCTACATCCCCTTGGATGAGGCGATTCATCTGACGGCCGCTGATGACATCGGCTTGGATCTCGCGGATGACACGCTTCTGCGCACCCGTCAGGTCAAAGGGCAGACTCCCATAGAGCCCACGTATGGCATCGCCGACACGTGGCAGGAGAAGCCCAGGAGAAGCGGCCTTGCGGTCACGCTTCATACCGAGGAGACGGAGCTGGATGAAGAAGAGTTCGTCGAACTTCAATCGTCTGCGTGCTGCCTCCAGTCCCTCCTTTGTCACGGGGAAGTGGATCTGCTCGATCGCCTCGGCGTAGGACATGAGGCGCGCCCGCTCGATGATCTCGGGGGTGAGCGTCTCGGTGATGTGGGGGACGCAGGCCTCCTTCAGCACATAGAGGAGCTGGCGCATCTGACGGCTATTCAGCCCAGCGCGGGTGAGCTTCTCGGTGAGGGGATAGACGGGCATGAGGCCACCGCTGACCTGTGCGGCCTTCGACTCCTCGTCGATCTCGGGGTGGCTGATGCTGTAGGCGCCGTTGAAGAAGACGGGCTTGCCGAAGACGAGATACCACTGCCCCGGGATGTAGCGCTGGCGGATGTAGGGCATGGAGCGGAACCATACCAGCTCGATCGTGCCTGTGCCATCGGTGAAGTAGGCGACGAGACGCTTCTTACGCCCCTCGCCCACCTCCTTGAAGTCACGGATATAGCCCTTCAGCTCCACGTGGGGCATCTCGCCTCGGAGCTCACGGATCTGGTAGATGCGCGAGCGGTCGACGTACTTCGTGGGGAAGTAATGCAGGAGGTCGAGGTAGGTATATAGGTCCAGCTCCTCGGCGAGCGCTTTCGCTCTCCGTGGTCCGACACCTGGGAGGTAGGTCAGTGGGGTGAGGAGGAAGTCCTTAGCCATCGTAGCGCCTGCCCTTCTCGGGCGGGGTTAGTCCAGGAGGAGATCAGCCAAGAGGAGGTCTCTCGGTGTGGTGAGCTTGATATTCGTCTCTTCGCCTTCGACAAGGGTGATAGCACCGAGGCCAGCAGCTTCGTAGACCGAAGCGTCATCGGTGAACTGCGGGCTAAAGGGCTGCTCATAGGCGCGGTGTAGGCGCTCCAGGTCGAAGGTCTGCGGGGTCTGTACCGCACGGTAGCGGGCTCTATCGACTGCCTCGTTCGTGTCGTCCTCACCGAGGAAGCGCAGGCTATCGGTGACGGGGCAGGCTGGTAGAGCAGCACCCGTCTCTTCGGCTACCTCGAAGGTGCGGCGAATCAGCGTGCGTGATACGAGCGGGCGCACCCCGTCGTGGACGGCGACAAGGCCCTCAGCGGGGAGCTCGCTCAGCCCCGAGCGTACGGAGTCGAAGCGCGTGGCGCCACCCGTGGTGATGCGGTGTGGGAGGGTGAAGTGATGCTCGGCACAAAGCTCTCGCCAGAGGTCTTGCTGCTCGGCGGGGAGCACGAGGATGAGTTCCTCGACCTCGGGGGCGAACTGCCGTAGCGTGTGCATCAGGACGGGCTCACCACGCAGGGGAGGAACTGCTTCGGCAGGTCGGCACCCATACGCAGGCCACGCCCGCCAGCGACGATGATAGCGTAGCGATGTGCCATTAGCCTTCGGCTTGAGGGTCTTCGCTGAGCTGTGCCATGAGGCTCGTGAGCTGCTTGTCAGCCTGCGTGAGCTTCTCACGGCAGTGCTTCGAGAGCTCGACAGCCTCCTTCACGAGGCCCGTGAGCTCGTCTACATCGGGGCTTTCGCTCTCGATGCGGCGGACGATCTCGTCGAGACGGCTTGCAGCTTCCTTATAGGTCAAGTCTTTTTTCATCGTATGTCTATGTGTTGGTGCCACGAGATGGTGGCGGGGGATACGTGCGTCTACGGCATCCAGTGTAGGGCACACTCTCGCCTTAGCGGGCGGTGTGCTGCTTGCGACGGGAGTCGATGCCGAGGAAGATGAAGAGCAGGAACGTGAAGCCCCACAGCGAGGAGCCCCCGTAGCTGAAGAAGGGTAGGGGGATACCGATGACGGGGACGAGCCCCAGCACCATCCCCACATTGATGAAGAGGTGGAAGAGGAAGATCGAGGCCACGCAGTAGCCATAGACTCGCCCGAAGCGTGTCACCTGCCGCTCGGCAAGCGCCACGATACGCAGGATGAAGACGGCGTACATGATGAGTAGCGCCGTCGAGCCTACGAAGCCCGACTCCTCCCCGACGGTACAGAAGATGAAGTCCGTCTCCTGCTCGGGCACGTAGTTCAGCTTCGTCTGGGTGCCCTTGAGGAAGCCCTTACCGGTGAGCCCACCCGATCCGATAGCGATCTTCGACTGGTCGACATTGTAGCCCTTCCCCTTGAGGTCGCTCTCGATGCCGAGGGCGATCTTGATACGTACCTGCTGGTGGGGCTGGAGGATATCGTTGAAGACGTAGTTCACCGAGTAGAAGAAGCCGAGCGATCCGATGGCGAAGATGGCCATCAAGAGGTAGCGCAGGAGGTATTCGCGCAGGGCGAGGTAGAAGAGCGCACCTACGGCGATGACGACGAGGGCTACAGCCACATAGGCGAGGTTGAAGGCGACGAAGAAGTTCACCACTCCTGCGATGAGATACACGCCGAGGATGGCACCTACGGCGTAGAGGAGGTAGCGCCAGCGGTTGCGCCAGTCGTGGGTATAGACGGTGTAGAGGGCGGCGGTGAAGAAGAGGATAGCGTTCGAGACGAAGAAGAGGTCCGCGTCCGTAGCACTCCACCATAGCGTGTTCTCCAAGACCAGTGCCCCGATGAAGTACACCGCTGCCGAGGCACTGAGGCCCATGAAGAGCCCCGAGAAGCCTTCGCGGAAGAGCGCAAGGAAGAGGGCGAGGAAGACGAGCGCCGAGCCCGTCTCCTGCTGCAGGAGGATGAGCCCAATGGGGAAGAAGATGATAGCGAAGATCTTCAGATAGCTGCGTATCGAATCGATCTTGAAGTCATACTGATTGCAAAGCCACGCCAGCGTCAGGGCGGTAGCGACCTTCGCGAACTCCGCCGGCTGCAGGCGCACCGGCCCTAAGACGAGCCACGAGCGTGAGCCCTTGATATCCGGTGCGATGACGATCGTCACCATCAAGAGGAGCATCATCGCCCCATAGAAGAGCGGGGCTCCCACCTCGTAGATATCCGTGTCGAGCGAGATGACAGCGAAGCCTAAGACCAGCCCGAGGCCGATCCACAGCAGCTGCATCATCGGGCGACTGCCAGGGCTCAGCAGGGCCTCCGTCTCGAAGTTGTACGAGGCACCACAGATAGAGAGCCAGCCGAAGAAGACCATGATGAGGTACATCAAGATCGTCACCCAGTCGATGGACTTATAGAAAGGCTGTGAGGAGGACTGTCGCATGGCGGGCGCTATATATCGTTGAGGTAGGAGATACTGCGGTGCTCCATCGAGGAGGCGATGGCTTCGCCACTGCCCGAGAGCTTGCCGTCACGGAGGTAGTACTCCATCATCACACGGCCGATAGGCACACCGAACTGCGCCCCGAAGCCCCCGTTCTCGACATAGACCGAGACGGCGATGCGTGGCTTGGAGCGAGGCGCGAAGCCGATGAAGGCCGAGTGGTCCTTACCGTGGGGATTCTCTGCCGTACCTGTCTTACCACATACCTCGATCTCACCTGGAGCGAAGTTCGCCCCACGACACGTACCGCCCGTGACAGCGCCAGCCATCCCTGCGACGATATACTCCCAGTTCTCGCGGGAGATCCCTGTGGGCTGGTGGTTGCGGTACATCGAGTCCAGAGGCATACCGCCGATGGAGTGCACGACGTGCGGGCGGATGTAGTAGCCGCGGTTGGCGATGAGGGCGGCGAGGTTCGCTATCTGCAGGGGCGTGGCGAGCACTTCCCCCTGCCCGATGGCGATAGAGATGATGGTGTGGCCGTTCCATGCGCCCTTGTAGAACTTATCGTAGACGCCGCTATTGGGGATGTATCCGCGCTTCTCACCCGGCAGGTCGATACCGAGTCGGTAGCCGAAGCCGAGGGAGATCATACGCTGCTTCCAGTGCTCCAGAGCAACGGCTGCTGAGGGGTAATGGCGGCGGTCGTCGAGCATGAAGTGCAGGCCCCAGCTGAAGTACGCATTACACGAAGTCGAGAGTGCGGGGATGAGTGAGATGGGCGAGCTGTGGCTGTGGCACTTAGGTCGGTTGCCCAGTGGTGGGTAACCGTGATGACAGGCAAGCGCTGTGGAGGGTGTGAGGACACCTTCCTCGAGGAAGATAGCACCCTGCGAGGGCTTGAAGGTCGAGCCTGGAGGGTAGTTCCCTTGGATCGCGCGGTTGAGGAGGGGCTTACCGAAGGTCTCCTCAAGCATGCGGTGGTTGGTCCCCTTGCTCTTGCCTGCGAGGAGCTCGGGGTCGTAGTTCGGTGCCGTGACGAGGGCAAGGATCTCACCCGTCTCGGGCTCGATGGCGACGATGGCGCCACGCTTACCGCGCATCATGCGCTCGCCCAGCTCTTGCAGGCCAGCATCGATGGAGAGCGTGAGGTCACGCCCTGGGACGGGAGCACGGTCGTGCGAACCGCCATCCAGACGTCTTGGATACGGCCACGGGCATCGCGGTAGAAGATCTCCTCACCCTTGACGCCACGCAGTACCTCTTCGTAGGTGCGCTCTACTCCGCTTCGGCCGACGAAGTCCCCACGCATGATCGTGCTATCACGCTCAAGGTCGGTGAGGCTGGCTTCGGAGAGGTAGCCCAAGAGGTGGGCGGCATTGTGGTAGTTGTACTGGCGGACGGTACGGGAGCGCACCGAGAAGCCTGGGAACTTATACAGCTGCTCCTCGAAGCGTCCTACTTCCTCGGGCTCGAGCTGTGAGAGGAAGACCTGTGGGGTGTAGGGGTTGTAGCCGCGGTTGATACTGCGGTCACGTACGGCGGTGAGCTTCTGGACGATCTCCTCGCGAGGTAGGCCAAGCGTATTTGCAAGTAGCGTGGTGTCGAGCTTTCCCTTCGCCTCGTGGTTCACGATCATCAGGTCGTAGATGGGGCGATTGGCCACGAGGAGCTGCCCCTTGCGGTCGTAGATGACGCCACGCGAGGGGATGGTCGAGAGGATGAAGTAGGCATTATTCTCCGCCCGGCGCTTATAGTCATTGCTGGCTACCTGCAGGGTGAAGAGGCGGATGATGAAGATGGTGACGATGGCGAAGGTGAGGCCGATGATCAGCCACCGTCTACGGAAGAGCTCGTCGTTGACCATAGGAGAGCATCACTTCGAGCGAGCCCCTTCTCCCGTGCCGAAGAAGAAGAGGGTCATCACCGCCAGCACCCATGAGAAGGCATAGCCCGAGGCGAAGCTGATGATGATATGTAGGGCCCCCATGCGCATCCCTGCGGCCTGGAGGATATAGAGCGTGACGTGGTGCACGAGCAGGAGCAGCGTGATCAGCATCACCGAGCCTCCACGCAGCGTGGGGAAGAGGGGCAGGGCGTGCGGTATCGTGTTCTTGTCCGTGAGCAGTGAGAGGATGGGCTGGCGCATGAAGGCTGTCAGCGTGAAGGCCGAGGCATGCAGGCCAGGCGTGAGGCTGAAGATATCGATGAGCATCCCTACGGCGAAGCCCGAGATCGAGAGTGCGGTACGGTTCGTGTCTACGGGTAGGAGCAGTAGCACGAAGGGATAGAGGTAAGGGGTCGCCACACGGAAGAGGGCGATGGGACTCAGTACCCACACCTGCAGAGCCACCATAAGGAGGGCGAAGAGGATGAAGCGCAGATAGGTGGAGCTATTCATTGGGTCTGATCGAGTCTTCGAGGGCGCGTACCTCGTGGGTGGGCTTCTCGCGGATCACGTAGACGTAGCGTAGACCCTGGAAGTCCGTGGAGAGGTGCACAGGATAGTTGGCGAAGGTCCCAGCGCTGCCCTTGACGCGAGCGGGGACGGAGTCGGCGATCGTCCCGACCATCATCCCCTCGGGGAAGAGGTAGGAGTAGCCACTCGTGGTGATGGTGTCACCGATCTGGGGGTGGGCGTGTGGGGGGACGTTGCTGAGGATCGCCTCATTGGCATTCGGGCTCGAGGGAGCTGTGAGGGTGCCACTGACCTCCTGCCCGAGGAGGGTACATGCCAGGCGAATCTTCGGGTTGAGGACGGGGATGACGAGCGCGTAGTGGTCGGAGACCGCCATCACGGCGCCGACGACGCCCGAGGCACTCATCACGCCCATGTCGGTCTCGATGCCGTCACGGCGCCCCTTGTTGATGGTGTAGTAGACCTCACTGGTGTGCGTCACACGATTGACCACTCGGGCGATGATGACTGCCGAGGGATCGATGGGGAGGCTGTCGGTAGCGTGCAGACGAGGGAGCAGGCCGTGGGCTTCGGCGTCCTGCATCTGACGTGCCAGGAGGGTATAGGCCGTACGTAGACGCGCATTCTCCCTCAGTAGCTCCTCATTGCGAGGGCGTAGGCCTACATAGCTCCAGCCCTCGGTCATCAGCTCATTGACCCGCCCAAAGACGGCACTCGTCGCGTACCAGCCGAGGCTCCTCGAGTAGAGGGAGCCACTTAGGTACGTGACGAGAGCGATCGTCTCCAAGATGAGGAAGACGAACCAGTGTCTATACTTATGGAGGAACTCTAAGAGCTTATCCACGGGCGGAGTAGGCTACGGGGCTTAGCGGAAGAGGAAGTTGAAGTTGTGGATGTTCTTCAGCGCAATGCCCGTACCGAGAGCTACAGAGTGCAGGGGGTTCTCAGCGATCTTGAAGTCAAGACCGAAGCGCTTGGAGAGGCGCTTGTCGAGACCACGCAGGAGGGCACCACCACCGGTGAGGACGACACCATTGGCGACGATGTCGGCGTAGAGCTCGGGAGGCGTAGCCTCGAGCGTGCGGAGGATAGCGCTCTCGATCTTGCCGATCGAGTTGTCGAGGCACTCGGCGATCTCACGATAGTTGACCTCTACCTTGCGGGGCATGGTATCCATCATGTTCGCACCCCAGACGGTGAAGTCTGCAGGAGCGTCATCGAGGTCGGCGTAGACAGCACCTACCTGGATCTTGATCTGCTCAGCGGTACGCTCCCCGACCTTGATCTGGTGCTTATCGCGCATGTGATCCATGATGTCCTGCGTCAGCTCGTCGCCAGCGGTGTCGATGGACTGATCCTCGACGATACCACCGAGCGAGATGACAGCGATCTCCGTCGTACCACCACCGATGTCCACGATCATGTGGCCTTCGGGGGCGAGGACGTCGATGCCGACGCCGATAGCTGCTGCCATGGGCTCGTAGATCATGTAGACGTCACGGCCACCAGCGTGCTCGCTGGAGTCGCGTACGGCACGGATCTCTACCTCCGTGCTCCCTGAGGGGATACAGACGACCATGCGCAGTGAGGGGGTGAACCACCCACGGCGGCGGCTGATCATGCGGATCATACCGCGGATCATGTGCTCAGCGGCGTCGAAGTCTGCGATGACTCCTTCGCGCAGGGGGCGGATCGTGCGGATGTTGGCGTTGCCCTTCTCGTACATCTCACGGGCCTTGGTCCCGACGGCGATCATCTCGCCCGTGCGGTTGTCGAAGGCTACTACTGAGGGCTCATCGAGTACGATCTTGTCGTCCTTGATGATAATGGTATTGGCAGTACCCAGGTCCATCGCCAGCTCCTGCCTAAAGGAAAATAGTCCCATGCTTATCTATTAGTCGATTCGTATTCTTAGTGCTTGAAGTGACGCACCCCCGTCATGACCATGGCTATGCCCAGGCGATCTGCAGCGGCGATGCTGTCGGCGTCACGTACTGAGCCACCAGGCTGAGCGATAGCGGTGATACCGGCTTCGGCAGCGAGGGTGACGCAGTCGTCGAAGGGGAAGAAGGCATCGCTCGCCAGTACAGCTCCCTTGAGGTCGAAGCCGAAGTGGCGTGCCTTCTCGATAGCTTGCTTGAGCGCATCGACACGTGAGGTCTGTCCGACACCCGAGGCGATGAGCTGACCGCCCTTGCTCAGGACGATAGCGTTGCTCTTGCTGTGCTTGACGAGCTTGGTCGCGAAGACCAGATCCGTAAGCTCCTCAGCCGTGGGTGCTACCTTAGTAACGGGCTTCATCTCAGCCGTAGTCTCTACTGCGCGGTCGGTCTCCTGAGCCAGCACACCACCGAGCATCGAGCGGTAAGACCAGCGGGCATCGATGGCCTCCTTCTGACGCAGGAGGATGCGGTTCTTCTTGCCTTCGAGGATGGTGAGCGCCTCGGCTTCGAAGTCGGGAGCGATGAGCACCTCGAGGAAGAGTTTGTCGATCTCGCGAGCCGTCGCCACGTCGATGGGGCGGTTGGCTACGAGCACGCCACCGAAGGCGGAGACGGGGTCACCTGCCAGCGCATCCGTCCAAGCCTCGAGGAGGGTGGGGCGAGAGGCGCAGCCACAAGCGTTGTTGTGCTTGAGGATGGCGAAGGTGGGCTCAGAGAAGTCCTGGATGAGTGAGACAGCTGCCTCGACATCCTGGAGGTTGTTGTAGGAGAGCTCCTTGCCGTGGAGCTGCTCGAAGTAGCGGTCGAGGTCGCCGTAGAAGACGCCCTTCTGGTGGGGTTCTCGCCGTAGCGAAGGGGCTTAGCTTCGTCTGCCGTGAGGCGGAGAGCCGAGTGGTCCTCAGCGTCGAAGTAGCGGAAGATAGCCGAGTCGTAGTGTGAGCTCACAGCGAAGGCGCGGCGAGCGAAGTGACGACGCTCCTCAAGGGTCGTGCGAGCACCACGCTCACGGAGGATCTCAAGCAGCGTAGCGTAGTCGGCCTGCGAGGGGATGATGACGACGTCCTCGAAGTTCTTCGCTGCCCCACGGATGAGGCTGATACCGCCGATATCGATCTTCTCGATGATATCTTCTTCGCTGGCGCCCGAGGCTACCGTAGCTTCGAAGGGATAGAGGTCTACGATCACCAGGTCGATGAGGGATAGGCCGTATTCGAGGACCTCCTTTTGGTCGGTCTCGTGTCCGCGGCGGGCGAGGATACCGCCCTGGATAGCGGGGTGAAGGGTCTTGACGCGCCCCCCGAGCATCGAGGGATACTTAGTCAGGTCTTCGACGGCAACACAAGGGTACCCGAGCCCTTCGATGAAGGTGCTGGTGCCCCCCCCGTGGAGACGAACTCTACGCCCTGCTCGTGCAGGAGCTTTAAGATTTCTGCTAATCCTTCCTTGTGGTATACCGAGACAAGTGCTCGACGTATGACCTTCTCCATGAGTTACTAAGCTAAGTCAAAGTGTGATGTAAAATACGGCGATCAGCACCTCACCTCCGCTCGGAGGCTATACGTGCTAAGCTACTAAGCCACACAAAAATAACGATTTTCCCGCAGTGTACCTATCTGTCCTCGCTCTCAAGGGAAATCAGCGCCAGCGTTGCACGACGCTGGGCGATGATACGGAGCTTGGTACGGAAGCCCTACGAGAGGGAAACAAGACTCCCCCAGCACGATATACCATGCTGAGGGAGTAGACCGAAGAGATGAATAAAGAGGGCTATTTCACTGGGATGTAGCGGAGACCTGTGACATATCCTTCTACCTGCAGGTAGGGATCTTTAGGGTCGAGGCGCTTCGTGTGGGTATCATAGCGGAAGATCCCTTGCTGAGTCTTATTCGCTACACCATAATAGACGTAGCGCTTGCCATCATAGGTGAGCCCATAGGTGAGATTCATAGAAGGGGCGCTGTCCATGATACGCTGGATCGTCCCCTTCTTAAGGTCAATAGATACCAAGACGCAGGTGAGTGCAGTATAGGGGTTCTGACGGTAGTTGGGATCCATGGAGGTGATCCCTGCTTGAGCTACGATAGTCCCATCACCGGTGTAAATGATCCCCTGAAGAACTTCTACCTTGTGCCCCTCAGTCCCTTCAGGCATGACCTTATCCAGCTCCAGAGCATAGTCTGGGTCAAACTCTGTCTGCCCCTTCTTTATGCGGAGTAAACCTGCTTGGATCTTACCACCGAGTGCCTCGAAAGCACCCAAACAATTCACATAAAGGTCTCCCGCCTCATCGATAAATAGTGAGTTCTCATCAATAGGACGTGTGCAGAAGGACATGCCGTGGGTCTTGTCAGAGATGATCTTGGAGACTTCGTCTGTCTGCGTGTCGATGATCGCCATATCGGCCTGAGCTTTTAAGGGCTTCCATTGTGCATCAATCTGATTAAGCCCGACGAAGAGCAGACCATCACGGATGATAAGCATCGCTGGGCTCACCTTGACATTAGGCTGAGCATATTTATTGAGGTCGATCGTCTTGAGTACGGTGCGTGTCGTCGGGTTGATGACTGAGATGGTACCAAGATGGTAGTTGGATAGGTAGGCCTTTACTCTCACTCAGAAGAGCCATCCCTGTAGTACCTGAATTCCCTGGTACTGGGATGGAACCTAAGGGGTTAAAGGTGATCCCATGCTGTGCATCTAATACGGTTACGGCTGAGATCTTCGATCCCATTAGCCCAGGGAATGCATAGAACGTCCCCTTGTGGTAGTAGGGAAAGGTTGCGACTTCGAGCGGGTAGCCATTACGGTTGGTGTAGGACCCTGACTTCATATCTCGGGTGGATACGAGGTAGCTGGCCTCAGGGCGCACCCTGAGGGTCCAGTGATGCTGGAGAGGTATACGAGGTGCCCTTGGTCGGTGGTCGTTGGTGGCTGCGGTGGGGTAGGGGTTGGGGTATTCTTTGGATCCTTTTCGCAGGAAACTAATGCGAAGAGGAGGGATATCGATAGAACTCCCAAGAACTTAGGTTGTAGTCTCATGATCGTATGTATTGGGGTGAATAAGAAAGTTACTTAAGTAGGTAGCGAATCTTCAGAGAGAAGCTTCGCCCTGGTAGGGGCTGATAATACTCCGAGTAGTGCGTGCGGTCAAGTAGGTTCTTCGCCTTGGCTGTGATGACCCAGCGTCCACCATCGAGGGAGTATTCGAGCCCTGCATCGATGGTAAACGAGGTTGGGATACGTCGCTCTTGGAAGCGCGATACCTCAAAGTCATAGAAATACCAATGGATGTAGGAGGCATCACAGAGTAGTCGTGTGTTGGTGCCACGTAGCCCGAAGAGATTCGTTTGATGGAGCTCAAAGCCAGCGTTCCCTAAGAGGTAGGGGATGTTGGGCATACGCTTGCGGTAGGTAGCGTTGGGACGCTGCGATCCTGGCTCAAGTAGGCGCACGTCACGCAGATCTTGGTAGGTGGCGTTGGCATAGGCATAAAGATAGGGAGTCAAGTCGCTCTTGATCTCACCTTCGATGCCGAAGGTGCGCATCGCCCCTGAAGCTCATGTATTGTACTGCCGGTCCCATTGCCGGGACGAGACGAGACATGTGCTTGAGGTGGTTTGCAAAGGCATTGATCTCTATCTCCGTACGTCCATATTTATAGCTCTGCTGGTAGAGTATCCCTAAGTTGGTTGAGAGGGCTCGCTCTGGCTGCAAGGGAAGACGAGGGATGATGAGGTAGCCATTGCCTAATAGCTCTTCGGTCGTAGGGTAGACGCATATCCCAGGCAAGGGAGCCTTTAAGGGAAAGGGTCTTCGAGAGCTGATAGCGTAGTGCTTCGTTGATGCCAAAGTCCGAGTTGTGTACCTCGATGGGGTCAAACACATTGGCTCCGAAGTAAGGAGCGATCTCTCCACGTGACTTGTAGTAGTACCATTTGGCTGTGAGAGAGGAGAGGAGCTTCCTCTGTAGGGCATAGGCTTCATGTCCCAGTCCGAGTGTCGTCGTGAATACCGAGCCTGGGCGGTTGGCCTCGAAGCCCATCGTATGGAGCTGGTACTCATCTCGGGGACGGTCAACGGTCGAGGATACTCGGGCAAAGAAGGAGAGAGCTTGGGTCGATGAAAAGGTATAGTTGAGATACAGCTTATCGGCAAAGATATAGGTGCGACCATAGCCATCCGAAGGGATGTGCTGAAGCTCTCCGCCATGGCTTGATGTCGGGGGGTAGCGTGTACCATCCCAGTCCCTTCGCTCCATAGCACGGTCATGAAGGCCTGAGCGGGAGAAAACGAATGAGAGTTCGTTGTCGAAGTCTAACCCAGGGAAGAGGAAGTCCTGCTTACGTGCCAGCAGATTTGCTCCGATACTGATCCCATGATTGTATGCAGAGTCGATTGGTGTTTCCAGCCCCTGAAGCTCTCGGTAGGTATTTGCAAAGAAAGTCTCGAACGTCCACCGATCCAGCCCCCACTTATTGTCGGCTGTGATACTTCCGCCAGCTAAGATCTTACGGAATTGGTCATGGTCTCGCTGTACACGGATGCCTTGACGCTGAGGAAGGGTCATCCAATAGTTATTGGCTGAGGTGATGAGTCCACCCCCAATGCCAAAGGTGAGCCCCTGTGGCCTTATTGTGAAACTTGAGGACGCTGTTGAGGCGATGCGTCCTGAACGATCCGATCTCGTAACTGGCATCCAAGTACTTGGCTGGATACTCCTTGAGGACGATATTCACAGCACCGCCCATACTGTTACCTCCCATCTTGTTTGGGACGATCCCTTTGTATACCTCAATACGCTCGATCATATCCAGGGGGATATCATTGAGAGAGATGGCTTCAGAGAGCTCCCCGATGGGCTGCTCGTCAATGTAGATTCCGATACGCTTGCCTTCAAGCCCTCGTACAGAAAGCCGTGAGCTACTCCCCACACCACCAGTCTGTCGTAGGGTGATCCCAGCTGTGCGTGTCAGGATATCCTCCACGCTGGAGGCTGTACCTTGAATCTGTCGTAGCGAGATCACAGAGATGGGAAGCCCCAAAGAGCGAAGCTGACGCTCCTTGCTTTTGCCTTGTACAGTGACTCCCTCGATGAGCTTGTCTACATGCGAGGTACTATCTGGTTGAGTCGCTAAGACCGAGGTGAAGCAGAGCAGACCTAAGAGTGGTATCAAGGCAGCTTTCATAGGAATAACTATATATATCAAGTGCATGGCAAAGGTATTCAATTTCCTATTGCGCTTGAGTACCTAAGTGTGGGTATTTTGGTGGAAATAATTACCCAAATAGTACCCTCGTAGAGGGGGCTTTCCCTAAGGGAGAGTGTGTTTTCATTTGATCTACTCAAGGTATATGAAGGCTACCAAATGGATCTATATTATCCAGTGCCAAGGCTTGATAAGGGTCTGTTAAACCTTCTTTTCTCAGGATGCTATACTTAGCCTAAATAGGGAGGTGATAATGGCTCAATATGGGGTTATGGGCAAGCCTATATCAGGTTTGCCTATGCTCCTATGTGGGCGTGAGAGACGGGAGAAAGTACGAGGGACGTCGGTGCGTAGTGCGCTGCTTTAGGATCTACCGAAAGCCACAGCGGGTACACCGTGCTAGCCAATAAGAGTATTTTTGCCAAGGGCGTAAGACACGTCGCCTCCACCTACATAAAGATATAATCATGACGAAAGAAGATAGACTAAGATCCTGCCGCTACTACAAAGGTGAAGCGGAAAGTCCATTTACGGATGAAAACAAGGACGCCTTGTGGGAATATGAAGCCTTTTGGGTTAGCGCAGGAGACAGTCAAGATACAATCTCTGAGTATCGAGCATACGTAAAGAATGACAAGCACCCGAACATCCCCATAGGTCTAAAGGCTTTGCTCCTAAACCGCATGTCAAGAATGTGCTACGGTGGGGCTTTAGAGGCCTCCGCCCACTTGATCGATCTCTTGAATGAGTACTACAAGTGATAGCTCCAACCATCGACCTGTATAGACTGGGTATACTCTTCTGTCATGGATAGAGGGGAGTTGGGCAGGGCTCCCGTACCAAAAATCTCCTCTTCATCTGCGAGCTATCATCCCCGCTTGTTTTCCTCGCTCTTCTCATCGGGTAAGTCGCTTACATCTATACGGATAGATACCTTCATTCAGCGCGAGAACTATCGCAGAGCACTACGCCTATACTTCGTCCCTTGAGGGGAGATTCTTTGGCTCATCTATGGGAAAAGTTCGGTCTACGTACGTGGATCATCTGTCCACGTACGAGCGCCCTAAAATCCACGTGCCTTGTCCTATCGTCTACGTACGTAGATCGAGGGAGTGGAATACGACTTCGGAGCTTTTTCTCGCGGAGGATCAGGCTTTTTTTCCTATAGTGATTTGTGGGTGCAAGTCCTATAGAAGCGCACGGGCTGCAGTACCGAAGGTGTACTGCAGCCCGTGCGGTGAAAGGGGTGGGAGGGCTTAGACGAAGAGGAGCTGCTCGAGGGCATAGGCCACACCGTCCTCGGCATTGGAGCGGGTGACGAAGTCCGCACGGCGCTGGATATCCTCGGGCGCATTGCCCATGGCGACGCCCGTGCCGGCCAGCTCGATCATCTCGAGGTCGTTGTAGTTGTCGCCGATAGCGATGAGGTCCTGCGGGGTCATGCCGAGGACATCGAGGAGGCGAGCGAGCGCACTGCCCTTATTCACACCAAGGGGGACGAGCTCGAGGAAGTAGTCGCTGGAGCGGAAGGCGCCGACACGCGTGCCGAGCTGCTCCTTGACAGCGGCCTCGAGCGGGATGAGCTTCTCCAGAGGGCCGACGGCGAGGCACTTCGGGAGGCTTTCCGTAGCGGCCTCGACGAAGCTGGGTACACGCTTGAGAGGCATGCCCGTGATGACGACTTCCTTCTCTGCGTAGGGGTCATCTTCGCGCTCGGTGAGGATGTGCTCCTCGGTGTAGGTGAGGATGTTTGCCCCATACTCCTGCACGAGGCGGTAGAGCTGGGGGATGAGGTCGGTGTCGAGGAGCTGGGCGCTGAGGAGGCGCTTGGAGCCCGCCTCGAGGATCTTCCCGCCGTTGAAGGGCATGAGGTAGCCGCCGTAGTCCGCTATCTGCAGAGCTTCGGCCAGGGCGCCGAGGGCTGGGGTGGGGCGACCCGAAGCGAGGATGATGCGAGTGTCGTAGTCTCTCTGGGCACGCAGCAGGGCCGAGCGGACGCCCTCGGTGAGGACGTGCTCCTTGGTGATCAGCGTGCCCGTCAATATCAAGTGCTAATAGTTTCATTATTCAGTCTTTGTGGAATATAAATCGGGGGCGAGAGGCTTAGTGCGCATCGAGCCACGTGGGGCCATGAGCCGATGCTTACCTCGAGGGGTACGCGTAGGTCGGGGTAGACGGACTCCATCGTGCTGCGGACCAGCTCGGTCATCTCGGCGAGCTCGTCGGTGGGGACGTTGAAGTTCAGTTCGTCATGCACCTGCAGGATCATACGGCTCTTGAGACCCCGCTCACGGATAGCGGCGTCGAGGCGGATCATCGCGATCTTGATGAGGTCGGCAGCTGAGCCTTGGAGGGGAGCGTTGATCGCATTGCGCTCGGCGTAGCCACGTACGACAGCGTTCGCGCTATTGATATCGGGGAGGCTACGGCGACGATCGAGGAGGGTCGTCACATAGCCACGATGCTTGGCTTCCTCGACGACGCGCGACATATAGTTTGCCACCCCGGGGTACGAAGCGAAGTAGCCGTCGATGAGCTCCTTGGCTTCCTTGCGGGGGATGGAGAGGCGCTCGCTAAGGCCGAAGGCGGAGATGCCGTAGATGATACCGAAGTTCGCGGTCTTCGCGCGGCGACGCATATCGGGTGTGACCTCCTCGGGCGTGAGGCCGTAGATCTTCGCTGCGGTGGCCTGATGGACGTCTTGCCCTGAGCGGAAGGCCTCGATGAGGGCGGGGTCTTCGCTGAAGTGTGCCATCAGACGCAGCTCGATCTGCGAGTAGTCGGCGCTGAGGAAGGTACAGCCTGCATCGGGTACGAAGGCCTCGCGGATGGCACGACCCTCGGGCGTACGGATGGGGATATTCTGGATGTTGGGGTTGCTGCTGGAGAGGCGACCGGTGGCGGCGATGGTCTGGTTGAAGGACGTGTGGATCTTCCCATCAGGGTAGACGAGGTCGGGCAGCGCCTCGATGTAGGTGCTGAGGAGCTTCTTCACGCCACGGTAGTCGAGGATCTTGCCCACGACGGGGTGCTTGTCACGGAGCTTTTCTAAAACTTCTTCGCTCGTGGTGTACCCCCCTGTCTTGGTCTTCTTCGCCTTCTCCATGATCTGGAGTTCGTCGAAGAGGGCTTCGCCGACCTGCTTGCTGCTATTGACATTGATGGGGTGGCCGATGAGCGTGCTGATCTCCGTCTCGAGGCGCTCCAGCTCACCCTGTAGCTCGCCCGCTTGGCGTGCGAGGCAGGCCTTGTCAAGGCGTACCCCCTCGCGCTCCATACCGAGGAGTACCTTCATCAGTGGCATCTCGATGGTGCGGAAGAGCTCGGTAAGCCCTGCCTTCTCGAGGCGCTCTGCGAAGTACTCATAGAGGAGGTGGGTGATGTGCGTATCCTCCGCAGCGTAGAACTGCAGGCGCTCGGGCTCGACCTGACGCAGGTCAAACTGCTTCGTCGTCTGCGGGGCGATCATCTCCTCGAAGGGCATCATCTTATAGCTGAGGAACTTCTCCGCCAGCTCGTCCAGCCCGTGGCGCATATCGGGGTAGAGCAGGTAGTGCGCGATCATCGTGTCGAAGTGCTCGCCAGCCGTCTCGATGCCGTAGGAGAGGAGGATATGGAGATCGTACTTGAGGTTCTGCCCGACCTTCAGCGAGGTCGTGCTCTCGAAGATGGGGCGGAGCTGGTCGAGGAGTGCCGTAGCGGCCTCACGCTCAGCGGGTACATCGAGGTAATAGGTCGTCTCTCTGTCAAGGGCGAAGGTGATGGCTACCAGCTCTGCTGTCAGCGCATCGGCGCCCGTGGTCTCGGTGTCGAAGGTGACGACCTGGGCCTTTGCCGCGCGCTCGACGAAGGCGGGGAGGGTCGTCGGGGTGAGTACCTCGATGCGCATCTGTGGTACATCCGTGGGGGCAGGCGTCTCGGCTTCCTCAGTCTCCTCGAGTCCTGCGAAGAGGTCATCGGGTGGGAGGGCGACCTTCTTTGGGGCAGGTGCGGGAGCCGTGCCGAGGACGCGAGAGAGGAGCGTGCGGAACTCCAGCTCCTCGAAGAGGCGGCGCACCGCCTCTTCGTCCTTCTCCCTGCGGGCGTAGTCGCCAGCGGTATAGCTGATGGGCACGTCACGGCGGATGGTCGCCAGATAGTAGGAGAGGCGGATGTCGTCTGCGCCCTCGATGAGCTTCTTACCCGTAGCGCCCTTGATCTCCGAGGCGTGGGCGAGGAGGTTCTCCACCGTGCCGTATTCGCTGAGGAGCTTCTGTGCGCCCTTCTCACCGATACCCTTACAGCCGGGGATGTTGTCCACCTTGTCCCCGAGGAGTGCGAGGTAGTCAATGACTTGTGCTGGGGAGTCAAGACCGAACTTCTCCCGTATCTCGGCTTCGCCCCAGATCTCGTAGCCCCCGCCCTGCATCGGGCGGTACATACGGACGTGCTCGGTGACGAGCTGCCCGTAGTCCTTGTCGGGTGTGACCATCAGCACCTCGTGGCCCCGCACGTGCCGCCAGATCGCTCAGCGTACCGATGACGTCGTCCGCCTCGAAGTCGGGGACTTCGACAGCGGGGATGCGGTAGGCGGCGAGGAGCTCACGGATGAGCGGTACGGCGATGCGGATCCCTTCGGGCGTCTCTTCGCGCTGCGCCTTATAAGCGGGGTACTCGCGGTGGCGGAAGGTGCCACCTGCGGGGTCAAAGACGACGGCGATCTCCTCGGGATTCTCCTTCGAGAGGAGGTCCTCCAGCATGAGGACGAAGCCGAAGACAGCACTGGTATTGCGCCCCTTGCTGTCGAAGCGTGGGGCTTTGATGAAGGCGTAGTAGGCGCGGTAGATCAGGGCGTACGCATCGAGGAGGAAGAGTCGCTGAGCCATATCGGTGGGATGTGAGGGGCTTGTGGAGTGGGAGAGATGATGGATTGTCTGAGGGCGCGCCTGCGGGTGATGCAGTCGGCTCACAGGGACCTATTATGTAGGTATACAAAAGTACTTACTTAGCCCGTACTGCGAAAAACGGGCGTTTTTCCCGCCTTCCGCAGGTGTGCTTTCTCGTCCCCTTAGCATCCGCATATACATTATATATATGTGCGCCCGCGCGCCACGCGAGAAAAAGAGTCGCCCCACAGCAGGTCACGTCGGTGACCTGCTGTGGGGCGGCTTAGTGATGTATGGGAGGAGCCTCCTTAGAGGAAGCGCAGGTATTGGGCGATGGTCGTGGGGAAGAAGCGGTGCTCCAGCTCGTGGATGCGCGCGGCGAGTGTATCGACGGTGTCATCAGGGACGCACGGGGCAGGTCGCCTGCAGGAGGTGGCGCCCGTGGTCATAGTCTTCGTCGACGAGGTGGATGGTGATACCACTCTCCTTCGCTCCCGAGGCGATGACGGCAGCGTGCACACGGTCGCCGTACATGCCTTGACCGCCGAAAGAGGGGAGGAGTGCAGGGTGGATGTTGATGATGCGCTCGGGGTACTCCATTATATATATAGGAGTGATGAGGCAGAGATAGCCCGCCAAGATGATGAGCTCGACGCCGTGCTCCTTCATCAGAGCTATCGGGCGCGTGCCTTCACGAAGCTCTGCGTTTGTAAAATAATGACAAGGTACACCCAGTCTTTCAGCCCGCTGGATGACCCCTGCCTGAGGCTTGTTTGTGATGATCATAGCCACCTCCGCCTCGCCTGTAGCGCGGAAATGATGGACGATAGCTTCGGCGTTTGAGCCATTGCCAGAAGCAAGTATTGCTATTTGTTTCATAAATAGTTGTATCTTTGTGCACAAATGGAGCGTATCTGTGCAGTGTGATAAGCGCCGCGCGGGAATACTCCGAGCTACTCCCCTGAGTGCCGCTCATTATACGGTACAAAGGTAGAGCAATGCAGTGTAAAGAAAGAATACATAACTAAGTAAAGAAAAAGAATCATGTCACAGATCAACGAAAAGGTAGTCGAAATCATCGTCGAAAAGCTCAACTGCGAAGCAAGCGAAGTAACCCCTGAAGCAAACTTCTCCAGCGACCTCGGTGCTGACTCTCTCGACACCGTAGAGCTCATCATGGAATTCGAAAAGGCTTTCGACATCCAGATCCCTGATCAGGACGCTCAGACGATCAAGACGGTCGGCGACGCTATCAACTACATCGAAAGCAAGAAGGCTTAATAGCCCTCTCGTCGAGATAAAGGAATTTGCTGATGGAACTCAAGAGAGTCGTCATCACTGGAATAGGCGCTATCTCACCTCTCGGGGCTACGGCCCGCGAGACGTGGGAGGCTGTCGTAGCGGGGAAGAGTGGGGCAGGCCCCATCACGCTCTTCGATGCCTCAAAGTTCAAGACCACGTTTGCTTGCGAAGTCAAGGAATTTGACGTCAGCAAGTATATCGATAAGAAGGAGGCTCGCCGCTTAGATCGCTATGCTCAGTTTGCCATGGTGGCAGCCGAAGAGAGTATCGCCGATTCCAAGCTTGACGTAGAGACAGTAAATAAGAACCGTGTCGGGGTCATCATCGCCTCCGGTATCGGTGGTCTCGGGACCTTTGAAGAGGAAGTGCGCGGCTATGACGCCGAAGCAGGTCCTCGCTTCAATCCCTTCTTCATCCCCAAGATGATCTCGGATATCTCCGCAGGTCAGGTGTCGATGAAGTATGGTTTCCACGGGCCCAACTACTCCACGGCTTCGGCCTGTGCTTCGTCTACGAACGCACTGATCGATGCCTGCCACCTCATCCGCCTCGGTAAGGCCGACGTCATCATCACTGGTGGTGCCGAAGCCTCTATCTGCGCTGCTGGTGTCGGTGGATTCAATGCGATGAACGCCCCTCCACTCGCAATGATGATCCTCAGGGTGCTTCCCGCCCCTTCAGCGCTTCGCGTGATGGCTTCGTCATGGCCGAAGGTGCTGCTTGCCTCGTCGTCGAGGAGCTCGAGCACGCCATCGCTCGTGGTGCACACATCTACGCTGAGCTCGTAGGTACCGGCCTCTCGGCTGATGCTTACCACCTCACGGCTACTCACCCTGATGGGCTGGGTGCTAAGCTGGTGATGACCAATGCACTCGAGGATGCAGGGCTCTCCCCTGAAGATATTGACTACATCAACGTACACGGGACTTCTACGCCTGTCGGGGATATCTCCGAGTCCAAGGCTATTAAGGAAGTCTTCGGTGACGCTGCCTATAAGCTGAATATCAGCTCTACGAAGTCTATGACGGGTCACCTCCTCGGCGCCGCTGGTGCTATCGAGGCTGTCTTCGCGCTCAAGGCCGTAGAGGAGGACATTGTCCCCCCCACGATCAATCACGCTGCCGACGACGAAGATCCCGAGATCGACTACAAGCTGAACTTCACCTTCAACCAGGCTCAGCGTCGTACCGTCCGTGCTGCCCTGTCGAACACCTTCGGTTTCGGTGGGCACAACGCGAGTGTCATCTTCAAGAAGTACGAGAAGTAATACGGCTCCACAGCCACGTATTATCAAGACTCCCTCTATAGCTCTATGATTATACGTATCGTGCGAGACGGACTTATGAGGCTCTTGGGCGCAAGCCCAAGGAGCCTCTCTTCCTACTCGTCGAGCTCCTCGGCTTCGAACCACATGACCCCGAGCTCTACGACTTGGCTTTCCGGCATAGCTCGGTGAGTAAGACCGATAAGGAGGGCTTCAAGCTCAATAATGAGCGCTTGGAGTTCCTCGGTGACTCGGTGCTGGCCACGGCAATGAGTCATTACCTCTACCAGCGTCACCCACACTGGGATGAAGGAGAGATGAGTAAGCGTCGTGGTGCTATCGTCGGGCGTAAGGTCAACAACGCTGTCGCTCAGCGCATGGGCCTTGATCGCCTGCTTCAGATCCGCCGCGAGGCACGTCAGGGGAGTACCGATATATATGGTAATACGCTGGAGGCGCTCATCGGGGCAATCTTCCTTGATCAGGGCTATGCCCGTGCCGAGGCGTTCGTCCACCAGCGTATGGTGCCCCTCTTTACGGAGCTTGAGGCAAGCCTACGAGAGCAAACGACGAACTATAAGTCGCTGCTCTTAGAGTGGACGCAGAAGCACCACCTTACTCTTGACTTCCGTATGCTTCAGGAGCCGAAGCGCAGTGGAGCACCCTTCGTCTGTGGGGTCTACGTCGATGAGCGCAAGGTCGGTGTAGGGAGTGGTCCGAATAAAAAGGTCGCCCACCAGGATGCTGCGCATCGTGCGCTCTTGGCTCTCTGTCAGGCTGATCCCTTCGGTAGCAGAAGAGCTGAGTATCCCCCAGGAGAGCTAGGGGCTGATTGACCTACCTTGATCGAGAGTGTCAGCCTCTTTGCCTCTCAGAAACTCGGTGCAATCTGCTGATATTATGAAGGTCAATAATTGGGATTCATTGCGTTTTCGTATAAAAAAACGTTATCTTTGCCGTGTGTAAATGTGGCTCTATGCGAAGGGTCACAGGAGTGTCCCTGCTTACGGCTTGCTGCTTTAGGGGACTTACTCCGCCTCTCATAGGTGAATAAGAGATCCTTGTAAAACAACTCAAGGTCGCCTCTCTCAAGGACTTTTGCGTGCGCCTCACGCGGTCCTGCTGTAGCCCATCTGTGAGTGTGAAAAAGAACGTATACTCAATAATTAAATATGAATATGATGTTAAGAAAGAGTTTAATTGCTGCAGTTGCATGCCTCTCACTGGCTCCTGCTCTGCGTGCTCAGCAGACGACCGATTCCGTATATACGGTAGAGGTGAAGGATGCTGACAAGTATCGTGTTGAAACGAATCGCTTCGGCGCTAACTGGTTCGCTGGTATTGGTGCTGGTGCACAGATGTATTTTGGTGACCACGACAAGCAGATGCGTTTTGTCGATCGTATCACTCCTAACTTCGAAGCTTACTTCGGTAAGTGGTTCACCCCTGGTATTGGTATCCGTCTCGGTGCTAATGGCTATAAGATCAAGGGGCTGTCTGCTTGGACTGGTCATAACAACGCTGTTGCTCCAGGTGTCAACCGTGGTAACTACGGTGGCTTCATCGTAGACTGGAATCCTGCTACGCGCACTGGTAAGCTTTACCAGCACTCTAACGTAAATTATCCTGTCTTCGAAACCGAACAGCAGTACATTCACGCTCACGCTGACGTGCTCTTCAATGTTACGCAGATGGTCTGCGGTTACAATGAAGATCGCTTCTACTCGCTGATCCCTTACGCTGGTCTCGGCTTTCGCTACGACTCTTGAGCGTGCTTCCACGACGGGTCGTCACTCAAATGAAGTGACTGCAAGCGTTGGTCTCCTCAACCGCTTCCGTATCAACCGCGCTTGGGATATCAATCTCGATATCCGTGGTGCTTATGTTGGTGACCACTTCGACCAGGAAGACGTTTCTGCTACGCCTGCTGGTGTTCCTGTTAACACGGCTGGTCGCTGGGGTGAAGGTCTCCTGACCGCTACTGTAGGTGTTAGCTACAACTTCCCCAAGCGTGGCTGGGATCGTAGCACGATCACCACGATCCGCGTCAACGAAAACGTCCTCAACGACCTCCGTGGCCGTCTGAGCGACCTCGAAGGTCAGAACAGCGACCTCCGTCGTCAGCTCGAGGAAGCTCTCAACCGCGAAGTTACCCCCGAGAACGTTGCTGCTGGTATGCCTCTTCTGGTTACCTTCCCCATCAACCGCTGGACGCTCAGCAACAAGGACCGTGTAAACCTCGGTTTCCTTGCTGAAGCTCTCAAGGCTAACCCCAAGCTCGTTTACTCTGTCTCTGGTTATGCTGACAAGGGTACGGGTAGCGTAAAGCGTAACATCTTCCTCGCTCGCAAGCGTGCTGAAGTTGTTTACAACTGCCTCGTTAACGAGTTCGGTGTATCTGAGTCTCAGCTGAAGAAGGATTCGCACGGTGGTGTTGCTAACATGTACTACAACGACCCCCGCTGCAGCCGCTCAGTCCTGTCGAAGGTCGCCGAGTAATCCTGTTACTCTCCCCTACTGACCTTGTAGGCGGCTGTAAGCTGTATCCCAAGGTCAGCCCCCTAAGTGGCCTCCCTCTTTAGTCTGAGCTATTCATAGTCTCTGCTAAGGGGGAGGCCCCTTGCTTTTAGCTACTACACTATCAATACCTGCCATCATTGCGGTATGAAACATGCTTATCTCATACTGGCTCATAATGAGCCTGAGCTCCTCTCGCTTCTCGTCGAGAGGTTGGATGATGTGCGCAATGATATCTATATCCATTTTGACCGCAAGCTCTCTATCTTACCTGATATTAAGACCCAGCATGCAGGGCTCTACATCCTCAAGGATCGAGTGGATGTGCGCTGGGCTGATGTGAGTATGCTTGAGGCAGAGTACAAGCTCTTCCATGCGGTCGTGGACTCTGGCAGTCAGTACAGCCATCACCATCTTATCTCGGGGGTGGATCTTCCCCTGAAGAATCAAGACTATATCCATAGCTTCTTTGCCCAGCACCAAGGGAAGGAGTTTGTGGGACTACATCAGCGTCCGATGAATAGCCATGCTGATCGGGCGCTACATTATTGGCATCCCTTCACGAGGTCATTCCGTGGTAGTGGGTGCGTCTTTGCAATTAAGCGCATACTTCGCTACCTGGTTATTCAGACTCAGGTCCTCTTAGGTATCCGACGTAATACCACGATACCTTTCCACAAGGGGGGGCAGTGGGTCAGTATCACCCGCGAACTTATAGACTACCTCTTGGAGCAAGAGGATCGTGCGCTCACCATCTTTTGCTCGTACCTTTTGGTGCTGACGAATACTTCAGTCCCAACACTCATTTGGGGATACTCCCTTTATGGAGCGTCTCTTTGATGCTACCGATGAAAGTCGAGGGCGATGCGCTATATCGGCTGGAGAGCTGATGGGCAGCTTATTGATTTTCACTTCCCCAAGATCTCCCTGCACTTCAGCAGACGGAGTATCTCTTTGCTCGCAAAATTTAATTCGCGTGATAAGGGCATTTCTCCAAGAGATTTTTAGCCCTATCTACTCCCTGAAACTCGAAGGCTGATGAGCCCGCTAGTCTCCATTATTATCCCAGTATATCGTGCAGTCGAGACGCTCCCTGCATGTTTAGCTCAGCTGAAGGCTCAGACCTATCGGCCACTACAGCTCGTCTTTATTGATGACTGCAGTCCTGATGATGGTCTTGCATACCTTGAGAGCGAGCGCTCCAGCTTAGAGGCTTCGGGTATTGAGGTGACGATCCTGCACCATGAGGTTAACCGTGGGGTCGCTGTAGCTCGTAATACAGGGCTTGATGCTGCTCGAGGTGAATACATCTATTCGGTTGATGCTGATGACCTTCTGCAGCCAACAGCCATTGCAGCCTTAGTCCAAGTAGCAGAAGAGTCTCGGGCTGATGTCGTTGGGTGCGAGTACCTACTACAGGAGGGGATGAGTCAGCGACCTATTACTCAACCCGATGTGAAGACAGGTGGAGAGGCTTTTGCTCAGATATGTTATGGGCGAATGAAGTGGAATCTTTGGCTCTTCCTCCTTCGTCGTAGCCTGATAGAGCAGGCACCTGCACTACGCTTCCTTCCTGGTGAGAATATGGGGGAGGACCTGATGCTTATGGGAAAGTTGCTCCAGCGTGCAGGTCGAGTGGCTATTGTCCACCAACCTTTCTATACCTATGTTCGCTCAGATAACCAAATTACTAGTACCTATCGGCCTGAGCACTGGCAGCAAGTGCAGACTAATGTCTTGGAGCTTGAGCGCTATCTAACGCTACAAGCCTCCAAGGAGTCGTTGGAGCTTCTCCACTATCTGAAGCTCAATCTCAAGCTTCCCCTTTTGCTCTCACATAACGCTCGCGACTATGAGCGCTGGACTCGTATGTATCCTGAGAGCAATGAGTATATCCTCAAGAACCAGCATCTCCCACTGCGTACGAAGCTATTGCAGTGGATGGCCTCACGAGGGCAGTTCTGGTTTGTGAGGCTCTACGATAAGCTCGTCATGCAGTGGCTCTATAAGGCTCTTTATCGCTAAGAATAGTAGTGCATATGTGGAAGCTTATTCAGATCCTGACCATAGCCGTTCTTGTGAACGGCTCCTACTATTCATTTAACTTTGCGTTCTGGGCTTCTGGTCCTAACACGAAGATGATCCTAGCGCTCTTCGGGGTGCTCTGGTTTCTCTATGATTCGTGGCGTGGTGGTAAAGGCATATCTATCCCTCGTGTACTCCTTGGTGGAGCCATCTTCTCGATTCTGTATTCGCTGGTCAACCTAATCGCAGTAGAAATAAATAATACGGATGACTATAGCTACGCCAACTATATCACCACCTTCTTGGTGTGGGTGTTCTCGGTCTACCCTGCGATACGGTGCATACGTATTGTCCATGGAGAGGTCACGGTCTCTCGTATTACATACTACTTGGTTGGAGTGACTGTTTTTCAGTGTATCACGGGATTGCTTAATGATAACTTTCCTGCAGCACAGAATTTCACTGATTCCATCGTCTTTTGGGCGGGTGATTTTTACGAGAGCATTGACCGAATGCGTTGCTTTAGTGCGGCTCTTGACCCTGCTGGGGTGCGCTTCTCACTCGTCTTGATTCTTATCTCAGCAGTCGTATGCACTGATACAGAGGTACAGAAGAGTCGGAGGATTGTATTTTTATTCCTCCTATCCTATTTTCTCATCTCAGCAATCGGAAATATGGTAGCTCGTACCACCTCTACAGGCATGGCTATGGGGCTTGTCCTGTTGCTCTTCAGGAGTAATGCGATTGGATTTAGGATTCGCAAGGAGATGGTACAGACGATGGCAACTTTTAGCTTGCTGCTAGTCTTCTTCTCTGTTGCTGGGATTCTCCTCTACAATACCAGTGAATACTTCCGAGGACAACTGATGTTTGCCTTTGAAGGGTTCTTCAACTACTTCAATAAGGGGGAGTTCACGACGGGGTCTACGGAGGTTCTTCAGACCATGTGGCGCTGGCCAGAAGATGATAAGACCTGGATCATTGGGTCTGGATGGTATGGGGGGTTCGTCTACAGTACCGACATTGGCTATTGCCGATTAATTCTCTACTCAGGACTTATAGGCTTTGTGACGTTTGCCTCGAGCTTTGTCTACTATGCCTACTACTTCGCTCGCAAGTATCCCCGCTATGTTTGGCTTTTTGTGAGCTTCTTAGCAATGACCTTCATCATATGGATGAAGGTGTCTACGGATATCTTGATGATTTATGTCTTCTTCTTCTGGTTCACGGCCGAAGAGAGTGATCATATTAATGGGATATTCCCCGAAGCAACAGCTGAGCCATGCGAATAGTCTATTGTATCCCAGCTACCTCCAACTCTGGAGGGATGGAGCGTGTCCTGACTCGCAAGGTAAATTATCTGGCGGGACAGGGGCATGAGCTCATTATCGTCACCACGGACCAAAAGGGGGGTAAGCCATTTTTTTCGCTTGAAGCTTCAGTCAAGCAATATGACCTCGGCATTAATTATGACGAGAATAATGGTCAAGGGATCTTAGCTAAAGCTGACGGCTTATCCCAAGAAGAAGCGTCTGCACCGTCAGCGTTTGAGTGAGCTCTTAGAGCGGCTCCGAGCAGATATCGTCATCTCGATGTTTGGGGATGATGCGACGCTTCTTCCCCAGATGAAGGATGGGAGCCGTAAGGTCTTAGAGTACCACTTCTCGAAGCTGAAGCGCCTACAGTATGGTCGCACCGGTCTATGGCGTCTCGTTGACATCCTTCGTACAAAGCTTGACGAGCGTACGGTGAGGCCTTATGATAGCTTTGTAGTATTGACTGAGGAAGATGCTGGCTACTGGGGAGCGCTACCCAATATTCGAGTAATTCCGAATCCTCTGCCTTTTGTGTCTGAGGAGACTTCACCTTGTACCTCACACAAGGTTATTGCTGTTGGACGCTATGATTTCCAGAAAAACTTTGCTAAACTGCTTGATCTCTGGGGACGTATTGCACCTGCATATCCAGACTGGACGCTTGAAATCTATGGGGATGGAGCTCTGAGACCTGAGCTTGAACAGCAGGTGACTCGTCTCGGCCTTTCCTCGTCTGTGACGCTGGTTAAGCCAACTCATCAGATGAAGGAGGTATACCAGAGCGCATCGATCTACGCGATGACCTCGCGCTACGAAGGGCTCCCTATGGTCCTTATTGAAGCGCAGCATATGGGGCTCCCGATTGTGTCGTTTGCTTGTCCTTGCGGGCCAAAGGATGTGCTTCACCCAGGCGAAGATGGCTATCTCATCTCTCAGGGGGATGATGAAGGCTTCCTCGCAGCCCTCCGCCAGCTGATGGATTCGGAGGCTGAGCGCGTCCGAATGGGAGCTAATGCTCGTAAGGCATCTGCTCGCTATGAAGTAGATGCTGTGATGGGGCAGTGGCTGGACCTCTTCTCATCACTTGTCCCCAATAAATCCTCTGCGGTATGAAGCAGATCGTCATCTCCGCAGTCAATCTCCGCAAGGGGGGGACATTGACGATCCTTCGTCAGTGCCTCGCTTTCCTATCCGAATGGGCTCCTGCACATGGCTATCGAGTTACGGCGTTGGTGCACAAGCAGGAGCTGGCAGACTATCCCCAATATCCAGTATATAGAGTTGCCCTGGGCAATTGATGGCTGGGGAAGCGCCTCTGGTGTGAGTACGTGACTATGGGGAAAATCTCTCGAGAGCTGGGGGCAATAGACCTGTGGATTTCCCTACACGATACGACCCCACGAGTTCAAGCTCATCGTCAGGCTGTCTACTGCCAGACCTCTTTCCCATTCCTTCGCTGGAGACTGAGAGACTTTCGCTTTGATAAGAAGATTCCCACTCTTTGCGATGTTTACTCGCTTCGCCTACCAAATTGGGAATACGTCGCAATCGCTACTTTGATCGTCCAGCAACAGTGGTTGAGAGGGCTTTAGCAAGATGTTTGGCCTTTCGGAAGATCGCTTCATCGTAGCACCACCTCAGAGAGAGCAGCTGCCCCCCAAGGAGTCTACAATTCATTCAGATGGTCATCGCTTCACATTCCTCTTTGCTGCGACTGCCGATGTGCACAAGAACTTTGAGCTACTCACCGAGGCTACTCGCATCTTGGAGCAGCGTGTCGGAGTAGAGGTTTTCCGTACAGTCCTTACTATCGATGGTACGGAGAATAAGTATGCACAGTGGCTTCACTCTACGTGGGGCAATGTGAGTAGCCTTGATTTTGCTGGATTTATGTCTCGCGATAAGCTCCAGGATACTTATGCCAGTACTGACTGCTTGGTCTTCCCTTCACGGATCGAAACTTGGGGACTCCCAATTTCGGAATTCCTTCCCTATAATCGCCCGATGCTCTTATCGGATCTCCCATTTGCTCACGAGACTGCAGCTGGTGCTAGTGCTGTAGGGTTCTTTGACCCTAGCTCTTCTGTAGCCTTGGCTGATGCTATGGAGCGCGTCCTGCGAGGAGATCATACCCAGCTGCATCCTGTCCCACAGCGCCCCCTGCAGGCCCCTAGTGCACGCTCGTGGTCCGAGCTCTTTGAGCTTCTACTATCGGACGCTGGAGCTACACAGTCAAATAGCTTTACCCAGCCTACTCCTTAGGCACAAGATATTGTAAGATGAAAGTTCTACAACTTGGTAAGTTCTACCCCATCAAAGGTGGTGTGGAGAAGGTCATGGAGATCTTCACCCAGGGCCTTGCTGAGCGAGGCTTTGCCTCAGATATGCTCTGTGCCTCGCATGATGGAGAGACGACGGATATCGTCTTCTCTGAGGAGTCTCGGATCTTCCGAACTAAGAGCCTGACGAAGTTTGCTGCGACGATGATCTCCCCTGAGATGATCTTTCGCCTTCGCCGTATCTGCTCAGAGTATGATATCATCCATGTACACCATCCCTGACCCTATGGCTACATTGGCTCTCTTCTTTTCTGGGTACCGAGGCAAGGTGGTCTTACACTGGCACAGTGATATCCTCAAAGCAGAAGTTCCTGCTACGCTTCTTCTCCCCTTTCCAGAGCTGGCTGATTCGTCGTGCGGATCTGATCTTGGGGACGACTCCAGTCTATGTCGAGGAGTCGCCCCTTCCTGCGTAAGGCTACAGGATAAGACGTCCTTTCTCCCGATCGGTGTAGATCCCTTATCCATGGCTCTCAGATGAGATCGAGACCATACGTGCATCAATATCCAGGTAAGAAGATTGTCTTCAATATGGGGCGTCTTGTCCCTTATAAGGGATATCACCATCTGATCGAGGCGATGACCCATCTCAGCGATGACTATGTCCTGCTCATCGGAGGGGATGGTCCCTCTGCGAGCAGAGCTTTTGACCTGACCGAGAAGCTTGGCTTAGCAGAGCGAGTGGAGTTCCTTAGGCTTTATCTCAGATAAGCTCAAGCCAGCCTACTTTGCAGCTTGTGATGTCTTTCTGCCTCAGCTCTACGATCAAAGACGAGGCCTATGCCATTGTTTTTGGTCGAGGCTATGTCCCTCTCCCGTCCTGTCGTGGCGACGAAAGATTCCCAGAATCAGGGTGTTTCTTGGGTCAATGAAGATGGGGTCTCTGGGATCAATGTCCCCAGTCGAGGATGCACCAGCCTTGGCAGAGGCTATCCACAAGATATGTGATGATCCAGAGCTTTGGAAGACCTATAGCAAGGGCGCTCGTCGTCGCTTCTATGACGTCTTTACTAAAGATGAGATGATCAATAGTCTGATCAATATCTATACTGAACTCCTAAATCCTTCAAAATAGATCGAGTAATGAATACTTTCGAACGCGTCATCAAGCGAGCCTTTCGACTTTACCTTGGCCTTGGTTTCGCTGATTTTTCTTCTCCCCTGATCGCTCTGATCGCCCTGCTTATCAAGTGGGAAGACTCTAAGGGGATGTCATCTATCGCCAGGAGCGTATCGGCTATAAGGGTAAGCCCTTCACGCTATATAAGTTCCGCTCCATGCGTATGGATGCTGAGGCTGGGAATCGTCCTCAGCTCTTCACCGATGGGAGATAGTCGTCTGACGAAGGTTGGTGCCTTCATCCGTGCTCACCATCTCGATGAATTCCCCCAGCTCTGGAATGTAATCAAGGGGAGATGTCGTTTGTCGGACCTCGTCCCGAGCGCCAGTTCTTCATTGACCAGATTATGGAGCGTAACCCTGACTACGTTCGTCTCTATGCGGTCCGTCCAGGGCTCTTCTCCTATGCTACTCTTTACAATGGATATACTGACACCATTGAGAAGATGCTGGAGCGCCTGCGTCTCGACCTCAAGTATCTGGATAACTATTCGCTCTTTACGGACGTTAAGATTATCTTCCTTACAGCCTTTTCTATTATATTTGGTAAGAAATTCTGAGTAATATACCCCTATGATAATGATCAAGAGACTCTCTCATGCCTGGACACTTGCCCTCGGTGTCCTCTCGCTCTGTGCGCTCTCCTCTTGTGATTCGGCAAAGAAGACGAATTACCCTGCAGGATATTGAGATCGCCAAGGCCTATGGTGTCAAGCATGACACTGGCATCGTTGTACAGAAGGGCGATAAGCTCCGTATCCTCGTGACGAGCATACGTAACCCTGAGCTGACGGTCCCCTTCAATACCCGTCAGGTGGCTCAGGCTACTGCTCCTACCACCGTTGTTGGTGGTGTTCCCTGAACACGACGAATGTGGCTCCCGCTGATACCAGCTCCTCTTACTTGGTCGATGCTCAGGGGAATATCCAGTTCCCTATCATTGGAGATGTACCCCGTCCTGGGCTAAGCTTGGAGCAGGTAAGCGAAGTGATTCGTACGAAGCTCACGGCAGGTCGCTATCTCACAGATGCTCACGTCATCACGAAGTTTGCTAACCTCCGCGTTTACCTCCTTGGGGCTTTCGAGGGATTAAATCAGAGTGCTGCAAGTGCGGCTATCACCGATCGTGGTTCCTTCCACCTAGATAATGCTCAGACGAATATCCTTGAGCTTATCGCTACTGTCGGAGGGCTCTCTGAGCAGGCTGACTTCAGTAAGATCAATGTCATTCGCCGAGTGGGTAATGAGTATGTCTACTACCGCTTGGACATGCTCTCGAAGAATATCTTTGAGTCTCCAGCCTTCTACCTCCAGCAGAATGATATTATCTATGCCGAGTACCGCTATCGTAAGCGTGATACCGAGCAGAAGGTCCTCACGACCCTCGGGTATGTGACGACGGCTCTCTCGACGGCACTTTCTGCGGCCGCCCTTATTGCCCTCTTCAAGCGTTAGTCTATAAGCCCTATGTCTACACAAACGAATCGGTCAAATCAGGCTGGTGAAAAGACTGCGGAGGTCAATCTGCTTGATATTTTCTTCTACCTCCTTCGCTTCTGGTGGCTGTATCTGTTAAGCGTCGGTGTGGTACTTGCTGTAGCTCTCTATCGAAATGCCAAGCAGCCCTACGTCTATGAGTCTTCGGTGAAGATCTTTATCAGGATGCTTCCCAGCGTGCGATGATGGATACAGAAATGCTGCGCTATGCACGTGCTACTCGTCTCAATATGGACAATGAGCGTATGCAGCTGGTATCTCGTCGCGTCCTTGAGCGTACGGTCAGGATGGCTAATGCCAACGTCTTCTATAATGTGAAGAGTGGCTACGCACCCTTGAGCTCTACTCCGATGCTCCATTCTCGATGAAGTTTCTTGATACGACAGAGCGCAAGAGTGTCTACGAGGTAGCCTTTCCAAGATGCAGGCCATGTGCGTGTCACTCCTGCACACGGGTAAGAGCCAGGTAATCGCTCTGAATGTCCCCGTGCAGCTGGGCGATGAGCGCTTCATTATTGAGCCTCATCAGAACTTCAATACCCCTTGGGAGTATAAGCACATTGAAGTTAATCGCATGCCCATTCACTCAGACGGTGCGTTATTACCAGCACGCGATTCTTGTTGCTGAACCAGAGAACCGTGCATCTACGTTAACTCTCCGCCTGCAGGACCGTACGAAGAAGCGTGCTCTTGATATCCTCCTCGCTCAGGTCTCAGCCTACAACCAGGAGGAGATGGATATGCGTAATCAGGTGTCTAAGAACACCGCAGACTTCGTCAACGAGCGTCTTGCCGCTCTCGGCAAGGAGCTTGGTCTTGTCGAAGGGGATATGGAGCGCTTCCTCATGAACAACCGTACCCTTGACTTTGAAGGGCAAGGTCGGCGTCTATAATTCGCGTTCTCTCGAGAGCGAAGCAGAGGCCTACAGATTGAGACCCAGCTGAAGCTCATCTCCTATATGCTCTCTGAGTTCTCCAACTCGCACCGCAAGAACGGCTACCTCCCGCTGAACGTCAGGGGTGCCCGATCAGGCGCTGGATGGTTATATCGCTCAGTACAACCAGCTCAAGTCGCAGCGCGATAAGCTCGTCGAAGGTGCTGGTGGTAGCACGGAGAATCCTGTCATCACCGAGTACGACAACGCACTCTCTCAGCTGCGTAAGAATGCTATCGAAAGCCTCAACCAGCAGGCTGCTGTACTGCGTATGCGCCTCAAGGATACTCAGGGTCAGCAGTCAAGCCTCTCTCTAAGCTCCCCGAGGTATCTAACCAGGGGTCGCGAAAAGGCTGATATCGATCGTCGTCTTGAGATTCGTCAGCGTCTCTATACTGAGCTGCTAAACAAGCGTGAGGAGTACGCTCTCCGTCAGGCTATGACGCAGGATAGTGCCTACGTGCTTGATATGGATGATGCTCCCTCAAAGCCCGTCAGCCCCAACACGCTGCGTGTCGCCCTCATTGCGATCCTCATAGGTCTTGTCCTTCCCTCGGTCTACCTCATCATCCGTCTGCTGGCTGACAATAAGGTGCGCTCGCGTAAGGATGTTATGGACCGCGTCTCGATTCCCTTCCTTGGTGATATCCCCAGAGAAGAGAAGCGTGGTGGCAAGAAGGCTCAGCCTCGCGGTGTACGCGAGCAGGGGTGGTGACAGAAACCTCCGAGGCCTTCCGTGTCCTGCGTGAGAACATGCGCTTTATGATCGGCACCGGAGGTAAAGAGCGAAGAAGGTTATCTTCACCTCCTTCGGGGAGTCGGCTGGTAAGTCATACGTCTCATACAACCTCGCTCAGACGCTCACCTTCGCTGGTCACAGCGTCGTCCTCGTCGACCTTGACCTCCGTAAGGGTACGCTCTCGCGTCGTATCGGTCTGGCTGGTATGGGGGCTACCGAGTATCTCTCTAACCCCGACGTACGCCTTGATCAGATCCTCCACAAGGATCCCAATGCGCCGAAGCTTCAGATTGTCACCTCGGGCGCGGTACCTCCCTAACCCCGCTGAGCTTCTCCTCGGAGAGCGCCTCGATGAGCTGGCAGCGAAGCTCGCTGAGCAGTTTGACTTCGTCCTCTTCGACAACGTGCCCTTCGGTAGCGTAGCTGACGCAGCTATCGCAAACCGTATCGCCGACCTGACGATCTTCGTCCTGCGTGCAGGCCGCCTTGACCGTCGTGCTCTGCCCGAGCTGCAGCACCTCTATGATGAGAACATCCTGACGAATATGTCGATCGTCCTCAACGGTGCTACTGAGAGTGGTCACGGCTACGGCTATGGCTGCAGCTATGGTTACGGCTACGGTTATGGCTACGGCTACGGCAACAAGAAGAAGAAAAAGGGTCTTCTGCGCCGCTTAGGCCTCCGCTAATCTCCATAAGAGCCCACCCCATCCAAGAGGACGGGGTGGGCTCTCTCATACTCCTTGCTACGCTACTCTGAGTAGCCGAAGGGTGAGCCTTAGGGCGCCCCTTCACCTATCTTATTCAATGAGTCTACCCACGCCGCTTCTCTCGGTCATAGTCCCCGTCTACAACGTAGCGCCCTACCTCGAGCAGTGCCTCGACTCGATCCTCAGCCAGTCCTACACGGCACTGAGGTGATCGTCGTCGATGACGGCTCTACCGATAGTAGTGGGGCGATCTGTGATACCCTATGCCGAGCGTGATGCTCGTATTCGCCTCATCCATCAGGCGAATGCTGGGGCTCTCCGCAGCGCGCAACGCTGCTATGGACGTGATGCGTGGGGACTTCTTCGTCTGCGTGGACTCTGACGACTGGCTGCCCGAGGATGCCCTGGAGCAGCCGATGAACGTCCTATCGGCGAACCCGCTCATTGATATCCTCGAGCTTGGCTACACCGAGATCAACTGCCGCACGGGCGCTGAGCGCCTGGTGCTGGCTGCTGGGAGGGAACTCTCTTCACAGGAAGCCCTCCAAAGCCTCGCTGCCCTCTCTGGTGTCACGGGGATGGCTTGGGGGAAGATCTTCCGCACCGCTACGATGGGGGCACTGCGCTTCCCTGTGGGGCGCCCCTACGAAGATACCCCTTTATCTTCGAGGCACTCACGCGTGCTACACGCTACCGCTACCTCTCTTGGCTCGGCTACTGCTACCGCGTGGCCCGAGTGGGGAGTATCACCGAGGTCTATGACAAGCGCCTTGTCTACCTCTTTGAGAATCTCCTGGACCTCGAGGCTCCCATTGGGGCGACCTCGCCCGAGGCCCTGCCGCTCCTGCATGAGACGCTCTACCGCCGGCTCCTGATCTTCTCTCTGTGGGCTATGCGCCACGAGAAGGAGGCGTCTGGGCTTCTCGCAGCCCTTCGCCCCTACACCCGCCGCCTTCGGGGCCTTCGTTACCCTGCGGCACCCCTTGGAGAGCGCTTCCGTCGTACGCTCTTCCTCACCGCTCCTCGACTCTTCCTCGCTATGAAGCGCTATACTCCTGCTCATAGCTAATAAATTCTACATCACTATGGACGAACAACTCATCTATCGCATCGCTGAAGAGTATATCCTGCTCTATACCCCATCGGCCGAGGCTACCCGTGAACTGCTCCCCAACTACGAGCCCTTCCTGGTGCCCGAGCTTCCCGATGGCTGTGAACCACTCTTTACCTTCCGTGGGGGCGAGAGCCTCTCGTCAGACCAGCCCAAGACCCTCCTCGAAGATAAGCTCTCCGAGGGCGTACGTGCTCGTGTGTACAAGCTCGTCGATGGGCCAGCGCCGTCTCGAGATCGCTACGCGCCAAGGCTCCCACGCTATCGAGGTCGATCGTGACTGGAAGGAGGTGCGCTCAGATGTCTTGCTCGATGACCCCTCGGCATTCTTCTTCATCAACCGCTTGATCATGATCGCCTACGGTGTAGCTATCGCACCTAAGCATATGCTCAAGGTCCACGCTTCGGTCACTGAGCTGAATGGTCGTGCCCTGATCTTCCTCGGTGTCAGCGGCACGGGTAAGAGCACGCATAGCCGTCTGTGGCGTCAGTTCGTCCCTGGTGCGCGTCTCCTCAATGACGACGAGCCCATCGTGCGTATCATGGACGACGGTGAAGTGCGCGTCTACGGTTGCCCTTGGGTGGAAGCACACCTTGCTACCGCAATGCTTCGGCGCGAGTCGTTGCCTTCGTCCATCTCTATCAGAGCCCCTGAGAACAAGCTCACCAAGCTCCGCGGCCGTGATAGCTTCGACTCGATCTACTCCTCCTCGGCCTTCCTCCACTCGGATAAGGTCCGCCATCTGGCTACCTTCGATACCGTCGCCGACGTGCTGGAGCGTGTACCCGTGTACCGCCTCGACTGCCGTCCTGACGAAGAGGCCGTACGTCTGACCGAAGCTCTCCTTGCCCAATCTGCCTCATAAGATGGGTCGTCCTCACCAGGCTATGCCCACGCGCCGTGAGCTGCTGATACACAACGAGCTCTTCTTCGCCGAGATCCTTAGCCGTATCGCTGAGGGCAAGCGCCCTCGTCTCCTGCCTCGTGGCTCGAGTATGCGCCCCTTCATCCGTGGGGGGCAGGATCAGATCGTCCTCTCACCTCTCACCGAAGACTCCTATCAGGTGGGGCGTATCGTCCTGGCGCGCATCGCCCGTGGCTATCTGGTGCACCGCATCGTGCGTATCGACGGAGGCGTCTTCACCCTGCGTGGCGACGGCAATCCTTACCAGCGTGAGCAGTGTACCCGTGAGGAGATCTTGGCCGAAGTGACGGCTGTCCACCGTGGCAAGCGGGTCATCGAAGTCGGGGATAATCTCTGGTGGCGCTATGAGCAACTCTGGCCCGAGAAGGATACGCTCCGCCGCATAGCGCTCGCTCTCTACCGCCGTACGCTCCTTCGCTGGGGGTGGTGATATGATCAGTCGGCCACTTGACTGCTCCCCCGATAGGCTCCTATTACACGAGAGGGCCCGTAGATGATTAGGTCTACGGGCCCTCTTTGTGTCTTCATTCTTAGTGCCTTTGCGCAATGGTCCCATATATAGGTATATGGGTGCGTAGTTAGATCTATATAGGATGGCGAAGAAAGCTATATAGCTTTTGGACTGATTCCTATATAGCTTTGTGAAGTGACCTCTATTAGGTTGTTGCTCTGCGTAGGGATAAAAGTTGCGGACGAGTGGTAGATGAGTTTGGGACTACGTACGTGGCTCTAATATCTACGTACGTGGATATTTGGACTTTACGTACCTGATCATTTAAGACTACGTGCGTAGATAGAGAAAAACCACTATTCGTTTGGTATACAAACCACTACTCGTTTGTACCCGATACCACTATTGGTCTGACGCCGTCCGACTATTGCTCCACTTCGCTCCCTCGATAAGTCTGCTTTTGTACGCCTTCGGATGAGTGAGGGTAAAAGTAGCTGGGTACTATTGTCTTGAGGGGCTCGGCTGGGCGTATTGTTTGGTGGAGAAAATCACTACCTTTGAGGATGAGGTCGTTGCCCTTCCAAACTCAAGGCTTCACACCACGCAGCACAGACTACGCTAACTCCTAAAACACCGTTCCGTATGATGACCTGTCATACTCCTCGTCGGTATCGCTTGCCGCTCCTTGGCCTCCTTATACTCCTTACTGCGCTACCTCTCGCGGCACAGCGTAAGCGTCGGGCTACCTCTCCTCTTCCAGCTCTCCCTGATACGGTCTATCTGCTGGATCACTATCAAGAGAGCCGGCACTGGATGAGAGATCCTGATAAGATCAGCCGCGCTAAGGCTAAGCATAATTATAAGGAGATGATTAACGCTGGGTGGGAGTTCCTCGCTCCAGCCTGGCGCGGGGTGCAGGACTCTGCGAGCTATCCCGCCTTCCGCTACTACTATGCTTCGATGGCTGATGAACTACGGTCGCCTGCTAACAAGTCCCGCCTTCTTGCCTTCTATGTGAAGGAGGAGCCTGTGGCGCGCTCGCAGGAATGGCTTCGAGGGGTGAAGTTTACCCCGATGAATCGCCTTGATAAGCTGGTGGACTACGAGGAGAGCGATCTCAGTCGTCTGCCTAAGCAAATCTACATTGTGCGGGTCACGGGTGATTCTGTCCAGATGTACTCGGTGTTCCACACGGAGTGTAGCTGGACAAGTCGGTTACATGCGGCACTCAATCGTTGGGGGTTTAGATTTACTCGGATTAATCCCCGAAGCGTTGCATTCCGCAACCTTCTATTCGTATGAAGCCCCAGGGTCAGAGCGTGGTCCTTCGGTGGCTGCTTGTGAAGAAGCCTTTTGCCGAGAGCCGTCGCTTGAGGGCGCATAATCTTACTGTGCCCTGGCTTAGCTACTATATATGCTATGAAGATGAGGCGTATCAGAAGCTGGATAAGTGTGATCCTGCGTACATACCGTCTCCTCCCACGGAAGAGGAATTTGCTGCGAATCGTAGGCGAAATGGCATAACATCTCTCCCCTGACACGATCTATCTCCTCGACCACTACCAGCAGAGTCTGCAGTGGCGTCGCATGCTCTGGATGAGCTCCTCGAGAGAACGCAAGCGTGGTCCGAAGGAGATGATTAACGCAGGGTGGGAGTTCCTTGCTCCCGCCTGGCGTGGGGTGCAGGACTCAGCGAGCTATCCCTGCTTTCGCTACTACTATGCTTCGATGGATGATGAGTTTCGCTCAAAAGTCAATAAGCCGCGCCTCCTTGCCTTCTATGTGAAGGAGGAGCCCGTGGAGCGTTCGCAGGAGTGGCTTCGTGGCGTGAAGTTTACCTCGATGAATCGCCTCGATAAGCTGGTGAATGACTACACCTATGACCTCAGGTGCCTGCCTAAGCAGATCTATATCGTGCGGGTGACAAGCGAGGGCATTCGGGTCTATCCTGTGTTCCACACGCGCTACTGTCTGGCAGATTTCTTGGGTCTTTATTACACGGCTCCTTCTGACGCCATCAACCCCGAGGCTCTGCATCCCTGTACTCTTGAATGCCCGAGGCTATATCCCTTGTACGGAGGAGGTGCCTTCGGCTGTGATAGAGGAGGCTCTGAAGCAGGGTCGCCGCTTGAAGAAGTTGGGCCTGGATCTGGAGTGGCTTAGTTACTGCACGCGCAAAGACGGTGGGCGCTATCTAGACCTCTCCGAGTTCGGGGTAACTACAGAGGACGAGGAGTAGGGCAGGGAGCTATCCCTCCATCTCAGGAAAGAACTACTATAACTATGGTACATATTCTCAATCAAAAGGGAGCATTACTATGTGCCCTTCTGATCCTTCTTACTGCGCTACCTCTCACCGCACAGCGTAAGCGTCGGGCTACCGCCCCTCTCCCAGCTCTCCCCGATACGGTCTATCTGCTGGACCACTATCAAGAGAGCCGACACTGGATGCGAGATCCTGATAAGATCAGCCGAGCTAAGGCTAAGCATAATTATAAGGAGATGATTAACGCTGGGTGGGAGTTCCTCGCTCCAGCCTGGCGCGGGGTGCAGGACTCTGCGAGCTATCCCGCCTTCCGCTACTACTATGCTTCGATGGCTGATGAACTACGGTCGCCTGCCAACAAGTCCCGCCTTCTTGCCTTCTACGTGAAGGAGGAGCCTGTGAATCGCTCGAAAGAATGGCTTCGCGGGGTGAAGTTTACCCCGATGAATCGTCTTGATAAGCTGGTGAACTATAAGGAGGGAGATCTCAGTCGTCTGCCTAAGCAAATCTACATTGTGCGGGTGACGGGTGAGTCCATTCATCTGTATTCGGTCTTCGACACGAGGCTCAAAGTAGAAAGTCCCTTTGAATCAATTGAGGGGTGCTTCTGCGTGTATCTATCTACTCAGATCAACCCCGAAGCATTGCATCCCGTGGACTTCTCTACGGCATTTATTGCCCCAGGTGCGGAGAATGGCCCATCAGTGGCGGCGTGTGAAGAGGCTTTTGCCGAGAGCCGTCGTTTGAAGGCTCATCATCTTACTGTGCCCTGGCTTACCTACTATGTATGTCATGAAGACGAGGGGTATCATACGGAGGATAAGTGCGATCCTGCGTACGTCCCATCTCCTCCCTCCGATGCAAAATTCGCTGCCAATCGTAAGCGTAAGGGCATTACCTCCCTCCCCGATACGATCTATCTCCTTGATCACTACCAAGAGAGCCAGCAGTGGCGCCGCATGTCTCTGGGTGAGCTCCGTGATGAGGCTGGCAAGCGTCGTGCGAAGAGGATGGCTAACGCTGGGTGGGAGTTCCTTGCTCCCGCTTGGCGTGGGGTGCAGGACTCTGCGGCCTATCCCGCTTTTCGCTACTACTATGCCTCACCTCGTTCGTCTGCTGAGCCACGTCTCCTTGCCTTCTATGTGAAGGAGGGGCCCGTAGAGCGTTCGCAAGAGTGGCTTCGTGAAGTGAAGTTTTACCTCAGTGAGTCACCTCGATAAGCTGATGCATGACTACGCCTATGACCTTAGGTGTCTGCCTAAGCAGATCTATATCGTGCGGGTGACGAGCGAGGGCATTCGGGTCTATCCTGTGTTCCACACACGCTATAGTGATTCGAATGACTGGGGTACTTACTACAGTGCTATTCGTGATGCCATCAACCCAGAGGCACTTCATCCCGTGCTCTTGAATCTCCGCGACTATATCCCTTGTGCGGAGGGTGTGCCTGTACCTGAGTCTGTGGGTGAGGAGGCCTTGGAGCAAAGTCGTCGCTTGAAGAGGTTGGGCCTGGATTTGCCGTGGATTACCTACCGCACGCGCAAAGATGGTGGGCGCTATCTGACAGGCACCGATTTCAAGACACCGACAGAGAAAAAGGAGTAGACCAGTGAGCTATCTCCCCGCCTTAGTAAAGCTAAGTCCTATAAAAAACTATAACCATGGTACATATTCTCAAGCAAAAGGGAGCATTACTATGTGCCCTTCTGATCCTTCTTACTACGCTACCTCTCACGGCACAGCGTAAGCGTCGGGCAGCCGCCCCTCTTCCAGCTCTCCCCGATACGGTCTATCTGCTGGACCACCATCAAGAGAGCCGGCACTGGATGCGCGATCTTGATGAGATCAAGCACGCTATTAAGGTGAAGCGTAAGGCTAAGGAGATGATTAATGCCGGGTGGGAGTTCCTCGCTCCCGCTTGGCGCGGGTGCAGGACTCAGCGAGCTATCCCGCCTTCCGCTACTACTATGCCTCGTTTCATGACGAACTTTATTCGCATGCCATACCGCGTCTCCTTGCCTTCTATGTGAAGGAGGAGCCTGTGGATCGCTCGAAAGAATGGCTGTGCGGGGTGAAGTTTACCCCGATGAATCGCCTTGATCGGCTGGTGGACTACGAGAAGAGCGATGTCAGTCGCTTGCCTAAGCAAATCTATATTGTGCGGGTGACGGGTGACTCTGTTCGGCTGTATTCGGTATTCCACACGGGATGTAGTCGAGGTGGCTCGGACTACTGTGTACTGAGTATAGGTGGTGCTCCAATTAATCCTGAATCCTTGCAGGTCGTGGGCTTCTGGGATAGAACAGCGGCCCCAGGTACGGAGGGCGCCTCCTCGGTGGCGGCGTGTGAAGAAGCCTTCGGCCAGTGCCGTCGCTTGAGGGCGCATAATCTTACTGTGCCCTGGCTTAGCTACTATATATGCTATGAAGATGGGGATATCATACCGAGGATAAGTGCGATCCTGCATACGTCTCGTCTCCTCCCTCTGATGAAGAGTTTGCTGCGAATCGTAAGCGCAAGGGCATTACCTCTCTCCCCGATACGATCTATCTCCTCGACCACTACCAAGAGAGTCGCCAGTGGAGTCGCAAATCTTTGGGCGATCTCCTTGAGGAGGCACGCAAGCGTGGTCCGAAGGAGATGATTAACGCTGGGTGGGAGTTCCTCGCTCCGGCTTGGCGTGGGGGACAGGACTCTGCTGCCTATCCAGCTTTCCGCTACTACTATGCTTCATTTGACGACGAACTTTATTCTGGTGCTAATCCGCGTCTCCTTGCCTTCTATGTGAAGGAGGAGCCCGTAGAGCGTTCGCAAGAGTGGCTTCGTGGAGTGAAGTTTACCTCGATGAAGCGCTTGGATAAGCTGGTGCGTGACTACACCTATGACCTCAGGTGTCTACCCAAGCAGATCTATATCGTGCGGGTGACGAGCGAGGGCATTCGGGTCTATCCAGTGTTCCACACACGCTACTGTCAGTTAAATGTCTTTGGTCTCTACTATACGGCTCCTCGTGATGCCATCAACCCCGAGGCCCTGCACCCCGTGCTCTTGAATGCTCGTGGCTATATCCCTTGTACGGAGGAGGTGCCGTCGGCCGTGAGTGAGGAGGCCTTGGAGCAGAGTCGCCGCTTGAAGAAGTTGGGCCTGGATCTGGAGTGGCTTTCCTATCGTACGAGCAAAGAGGGTGGGCGCTATGCAGTAGACCCCGATTTCGGGAAAACAACAGAGAAAGGGGAATAGAGCACGCCTTAGGGCCTTGCTCCCTCGACAGAATCCCTATCATCGGAGCGCGTAGTATGTGCTTCGCTAATGGCTTTTAGCCCCTGCTTGGGCAGTGACTTAGACGCAAGTCCGTGCGCTGGATACCTGCGCGCACGAGACTTGCGTTATTCTTTATACCTTTGCGACTTAGAGTTATAGTGCGGAGTAGGCTTTAGAGCAAGGCGCTCCACATAACTCTGATGATCCGAGCAAGTATCTTTCGCTCCATATATATAGAAGCAATGAGACGTATCACTACCCTTGTCCCCGCAGCTCTGGGCCTTCTGGCACTCACGCTCGGTACGACAAGCTGTAAGACCAAGCAGGTAGAGCTGGAAGACTTCCAGGTCTACGACAACCAGATCACGGCCTTCGCCCTCTCGACCGATGAGGCTACGCTGAAGGAGGCTGTGTCTGCTATCCCTTCGTCATCCGCAATACGGCTACTGGGGCGATCTACAATATTCAGGCGCTCCCCATAGCAGTGCCGACTACAATGTGCACCTGCGCCTGGCGAAGGCTGCCAGCAATGCGACCGTAGAGGTCATCCTTGCTGACGGCACGACGGTAGCGTGGAAGGATGCTACGCAGACCTTCAAGAGCAGCGACCTTCTGAAGGGTATCCAGCTGCGTATCACGACGGCTGGTAGTGGCAGCTCGACGAACACCCTATACCTATAAGGTGACCTTCAAGCGCTATCAGCAGGATCCCTATGCTTTCGCTTGGTCAGAGGCCTCCGTGACGGGACTTCCCGCCTTCAGCTCCACCTTCTCACAGGTCGAGCTCTCGGGCAATAGCGGTGCGCTCTACTACGTCAAGGCTGACGGGACGAATGCGGTGAGCAGCTTCACCACTCCTACGGGGGCTTGGACGACCTCCAGCCTCACGGGCTTCGGCTCAGGGTGAGCGTCTCAGCTCGCTCCTCTCCTATGGAGGCAAGCTCTATGCTACGACGAGCGGCTCGCGCCTCTACGAGGCTTCGGCACTCGGTACGGCGTTCACGGCGAAGACCTTCCCCACGACGGCTACACCTCAGACGCTCCTCGGTGGGCTCTCTGTCGATGGTAAGCCCACCCTCGCTCTTGTAGGGAAGACTGCGGCAGGTGCGATGACCTTCCTTGGCTACAACATATCTGCGGGTACGATCTCCACGATCGGAGAGACGCCCAGCACATCCTTCCCTACGGCTGGCAGTACGCTGAGCTATGAGCTCACCGGAAGCAGCTACGACGGCGCTGCCCTCTATGTGTCGGGTGGCCGCACGGCTGACGGCAAGGCAAGCCCCAACCTTTGGGCGACGACCAACGGTACCGCTTGGCTCATCGTCGGCGGTAAGACCCAGGCTGGCGTCAGCGCTGTCTCACAGAGTCAGGCTTACGTCGAGTCGCAGAAGCGTATCTATCGCTTTGTCTCGACGGCATCGACGCTGGAGCTCTACATCTCGGATGACCGCGGTGCTACGTGGCAGGGAGGCTCGTACGGTAGCCTTCTCGGGGCTGACCCGCACGGACTTCGCTGGTTATCCCTCGTCGCCTTCCCTTCATCGGATGGCGAGACGGTCTACCTCCTGCGTGGGGCTAAGACCGCTGGAGAGTCTGCAAAGCTCTTCGTCGGGAAGTTCGGTGGTCTGAAGACCGTCACCGAATAGTCCCACCCCGCCCCTCGGACGTATGCTCCGCCCGCTCGGCTTAGTCCTCCTCTTGGTAGGCCCTCACGGCTCGCCTCACTGCGCAGGACTATCGCTACGAACTGGGAGGGAGCGTCTCCTCAAGCTACTATCTCGGGGATATCGGACGTCGGGGACTCATCGCACCACAAGCGCTGGGGATAGCGTTAGAGTTTAGACGCCCTGTGTCGCTGCGCTGGGCACTTATGGGGGAGCTTGCCCTAAGAGGGCTGCGTGGTAAGGCGGATTATGCCGCTGATGCCTTCCCTCATCGGCCGTAGGAGCCGTGAGTTTCATCGTACCCTGCTGGACTTGGCTCTCGGAGGAGAGTTCAACTTCTTCCCCACAGCGCACGCGAGCGCTACCTCGGCACGCGCTCTTGGACGCCCTTCCTTGGGGCAGGTCTGGGGCTCGCAGGCGGGATGAGTGATCATCGCCTACAGCTCTTGCCAGGTGTGTATGCCCGTCTCGGACTGAAGCTCCGCCTCAGTACGCGCTGGGGGCTCACGGCAAGCTGGTCGCTACGCCGCACGTTCTCCGACCGGCTGGAGGGGCTCGAGCCTTCGGTAAGCTGGATGGCTGACCCCTTTAGACTCGACGGAGGTCGTAGCCTCAAGGGCCATGATAGCTACGGCTACTGGTCTGTCGGGGTGCACTACAGCCTCTCGCCACAGCGGCGGTACAGCTGTGACTAAAAGATATAGCTATATTTGTATAAGGTTAGGGGCATAGCCTCTGGCCTAATAAGACGATAAGAATAACGTGTCAACGACAATGTCCCCCCAGCCCTCTGCGCCCTCCACGGAGCTCCGCATCCCCTGAGCACGTGGCTATCATCACTGGATGGGAACGGCCGCTGGGCCAAGCAGCGTGGACTGCCCCTGTACCGACGGGCACATCCGTGGCCAGGACGCTCTGAGAGCGACCCCTGCGTGCTGCGGCTGAGTTCGGTATCCGCTTTCTGACGGTCTATGCCTTCAGTACGGAGAATTGGTCCCGCCCTCAGGAGGAGGTCGATGCCCTGATGAGCCTGCTTGTCTCGGCAATTCACTCCGAGACCCCAAGCCTCATAGAGGAGGGAGTCCGTCTGGAGGCCATTGGCAATCTCAGTCGTCTACCCGAGGCCGCTCAGCAGGCCCTCCGTGAGAGTATCCAGGCGACGGCTGCCTGTGAGCGCATCACGCTCATCGTGGCCCTCAGCTATTCCTCGCGCGATGAGATCCTGCGTGCCACCACCCAGATAGCCCGTGAGGTCGCCGATGGTCGCCTCTCGGCAGACAGCCTTACCGAGGAGACCATCTCAGCTCACCTTGACACGGCTGCCTTCCCCGATCCCGATCTCCTGATCCGTACGGGGGGCGAGGAGCGTATCAGCAACTACCTGCTCTGGCAGGCCGCCTATGCTGAGCTCTTCTTCTCCTCGGTCTACTGGCCCGACTTCGGCCGTGAGGCCCTGCGTGAAGCCCTTGAGGCTTACACGGCACGTGAGCGCCGCTTTGGCAAGACAAGCGAACAAATACAACTGGAGGATTAGCCTTCGCTAAAGGCCACTCCAGTACGACGATAATAAGATCCCTATGCAGAGAATCCCCGCACTCCTACTCCTTGCCGCACTCCCTATCGGCAGGTGCAGTGGAAGCCGCACCCCATACCGCCCCTCAGCTGGCCGCTGACACGACGAAGACCACTTCGTCGGTCGTCATCGCGCCCTCCATCAGCTACGAGCGCCCCGTGACGAAGACCATCGCTGAGGTCAAGATCACGGGCTCGACGAGCTATGATGACTTCGTCCTGAGCAGCCTCTCGGCCTCAATGTGGGGGACGAGATCCAGATCCCAGGGGCCGCACTGACCTCTGCGGTGAACCGCTTCCTCCAGTCGGGTTACTTCTCCAATGTCCGCGTCCTCATCAATAAGTACGAGGGGGATAAGGTCTTCCTGGAGATCGCCCTGACCGAGCGTCCACGTCTCTCCGAGGCTACCTTCACGGGTGTCTCTAAGGGGGATCGTGAGGAGCTCGAGAAGCGCACGGGCCTGAAGAGGGTGCACTCATCTCTCCCAATACCCTCGACCGTGCCCGCCAGCTCGTCAAGAAGTACTACGATGAGAAGGGCTTCCGCGAGATGAAGATGACTATCAAGGAAACTGAGGCTCCTGGCCAGCCTGGCTATGTGAACCTCACCCTCGACATCGACCGCAGCGGTAAGACGAAGGTGCGTAACATCTACTTCGAGGGGAATAGCTCCCTCACGGACTACCAGCTGCGTATGGCGATGGGGAAGACGAACGAAGGCTTCGCACTCTCGCGTGGACGTGGTCTGTCTTCGCTGCTGAAGATCTTCAAGCAAAAGAAGTTCGTCGACGCAGACTACAAGGAGGACCTGCAGAACCTCATCAAGCGCTACCAGGCTGCGGGCTATCGTGACGCCGAGCTGGTGAGCGATAGCATTGTACCCGTCCCTGGTACCCGCAAGGTAGACATCTACCTCAAGGTCAACGAAGGGCAGAAGTACTATATCAAGGATATCCGCTTCGTAGGGAATACGAAGTACCCCTCCGAGCTACTCTCGCAGCTCCTGGCTATCCGCCCGGGGGATGTCTACGACCAGAAGCGTCTCGAGAACCGTCTCTCCGTAGATGAGGATGCTGTCAGCAACCTCTACTATAATAATGGCTATATCTTCGCTGGCGTCGATCCCGTGGAGACCAACATCGTAGGCGACTCCGTCTCCCTCGAAGTGCGTGTCACCGAAGGGCCTCAGGCGACCATCGACAAGGTGAAGATCCGCGGTAATGATATCGTCTATGAAGATGTCGTACGCCGTGAGCTCTACACGAAGCCCGGTGTGCTCTTCAGTAAGGAGGACCTTATGAACTCCTTCCGTATCCTCAACCAGCTCGGTCACTTCGACGCGGAGAAGTCCGTGCCCAAGCCCGTGCCCAATCCTCAGAGCGGTACGGTGGACATCGAGTATGACCTCACGCCTAAGAGCAATGACCAGCTGAACCTATCTATCGGTTGGAGCCAGACGGGTATCATCGGGTCGATCGGCTTTACCTTCACGAACTTCTCGATCCAGAACCTCTTCCGCCCCAGCATGTACAAGGGGATCATCCCTCAGGGGGATGGTCAGAAGCTCTCGATCAATGGTCAGACGAATGCCCGCTACTACAATCAGATCAGCGTCTCCTTCAGTGACCCTTGGTTTGGTGGTAAGCGTCCGAACCTCCTCTCGGTAAGTGCCTTCTACTCACGTATGACGGCTATCGACCAGCGCTACTATTCGGGGCAGGCTCGCAACTACTACGGTTCGGGCCACTACAATCCCTACTATAGTGGTTACGGCTACGGTGGCTATGGCAATTACTACGATCAGACGCGTCAGGCTCAGAGCTCGCTCTACGAAGACCCTACGACTCGGATAAGTCGCTCAGCATCCTCGGTCTGACCATCGCAAATGGTCGCCGTCTGAACTGGCCCGACAACTGGTTTCAGCTCACCGCGTCGCTGAACTTCACCCACTACCGACTCAATAACTGGACGTACAACACCTTCCAGAACTACCACCAGGGCTCGGCTAATGACCTCAATCTGGAGCTCCGTATCGACCGCAACTCCGTGGACAACCCCGTCTACACGCGTCGTGGCTCGGACTTCTCCTTCTCGGTCAGCTTCACGCCTCCCTACTCGCTCTTCGATAAGAAGGACTACTCCGATCCGTCTCTTCCCTCTCGGATAGATACCGCTTCCTGGAGTATCACAGCGGAAGTACTCTGGTAAGGTCTTCCTGCCGCTTATGAACCCCACGACTGTCAAGCGTACTCCCGTCTTGATGGCGCGTATCGAGGGCGGTATCATCAATAGCTACAACAAGTACAAGCGCTCGCCCTTCGGTACCTACTACATGGGTGGTGATATGATGTCTGGCTCTATGGGCAACTATATGAACGAGACCATCGGGCTGCGCGGGTATAAGAACGGCTCCATCGCTGGGGCTAACTACGACTACGCCTACTCGTATATGAAGGCTTCGCTCGAGCTCCGCTATCCGCTGATCTTCGAGCAGTCGACTACCGTTTGGGTCCTCGGCTTTGCTGAGGCAGGGAATGCTTGGTCGGATATCAGCCGCTACAATCCCTTCGACCTCAAGCGTTCGGCTGGTGTCGGTGTGCGCGTCATGATGCCTATGATCGGACTCCTCGGGCTTGACTGGGGCTATGGCTTCGACCGACCCAATGGCTACAACGAGCGTGGCGGTAGCAACATCCACTTTGTCCTCGGGCGTGACCTGTAGTGACTAAGTCAAGGCCTCGGTGCGTAGAGCCTACGCGCCGAGGTGATGTCTCACACTAAATCCTAAGATTGCAGTATGAAGAAGATTCTTTTCCTTCTGGCCCTGCTCCTGCTCCCCTCTCGGAGCTGTCGAGGCCCAGAAGATCGCACTCGTCGATATGGAGTACATCCTCAAGAAAGACCCCTCGTATGCGGTGATGAACCGCCAGATCGAAGACCTGTCGAAGAAGTGGCAGGCTGAGGTCGCTGGTTACGAGAAGAAAGCCGAGCAGGCCTACCAGTCTTATCAGAGCGAGGCTGCTCTGCTCTCTGCCCAGCAGAAGAAGCAGCGCGAAGAGTCTATCGTGGCGCTCGAGAAGCAGGCCTATGAGCTCAAGCGTAAGTACTTTGGTCCCGAAGGGGAGCTCTTCAAGAAGCGCGAGTCGCTGATGAAGCCCATTCAGGACCGCGTATGGGCCGCTATGAAGGAGCTCGCTCGTCGCGGTGGCCTCCAGCTTATCATCGACCGCTCCTCCTCTAAGATCGTCTACGCTGACCCAGGTCTGGATATCAGCGAAGCCGTCGTCTCGACCCTTGGTCTTGACCGATAGTAATAGTCAAATCAACTAATTAAACGTAATAACCCAAGACAATGAAGAAGTTCCTCATTTCCCTCCTCCTGATGCTCCCTCTGGCATTCTCTGCTAACGCTCAGCAGAAGATCGGGGTCGTCAACACCTCCGCCATTATGGAAGCCCTGCCCGATGTCAAGGCTGCTACCACGAAGATCCAGGATCTCGCTAAGCAGTACGACTCCGAAATCAAGCGTATGCAGGATGAGCTGAAGGTGAAGCTCGAAGCTTATCAGAAGGAAGAAGCCTCTATGACCGACGTCATCAAGAAGCGCCGTCAGCAGGAGCTCCAGGAGATGGAGTCTCGCACGCAGAATAGCTATCAGATGATGCAGGAAGAGATCCAGAAGGAGCAGGAAAAGCTCATGGCTCCTATCCGCACGAAGGTCACCACGGCTATCAACAAGGTTTGTGAAGCCAACGGCTGCGCTTATATCTTCGAGTCGGGTGTGCTCCTCGCTATGGGTAGCAGCGCTCTCGACCTGACGCAGGCTGTCAAGGATGCGCTCGGCATCAAGGCTACGGCTGCAGCTGCTGCCGCTCCTAAAGGCTACCGGCCGCAAGTAATCAGCGTCGTCGCTGAGCGCTCCAGCGCTTCAGCGATAGGCAAGGAATAAGCCCCAGGCACTCGCGATGAGTGTCTGGGGCTTGCTCTTTGTGCGGGGTGGGGGAGAAGGTGAGCAGTGCAGGAGTGCGCCCTCACGTGGGGATAAAAAGTGAGCGACGATCGCCTCTCGGTGATCGCCGCTCTTGCAGATTGATTCACATCATTGGATGTTCCTTAGGTGGGCCCAATAGGATTCGAACCTATGACCCCCTGCTTGTAAGGCAGGTGCTCTAAAACCAGCTGAGCTATAGGGCCCTAAGTGCTGTGCGTGAGGCGTGCTCCTTCCCGATCCCCGGCGGTGTGGGCCCAATAGATTCGAACCTATGACCCCCTGCTTGTAAGGCAGGTGCTCTAAACCAGCTGAGCTATAGGCCCGCTTAGGGTTTAGGAGGACGGAGCTGTCCTTTTTGCTCGGCAAAGTTAGGAATTATTTTTGATAGAGCCAAGTTCCTCTTCTTTACGTTTGTTCGTTATCTTGCTTCACGCAGTGGCTCAGGCTTCTCGGCGGGAGCGTGCTAACGACTCGTAGCGGTTGATGCCTATGTATCATAGACCGTTAAGCTCGGTAGTGGCATCCTTTACTCGGCGACGTGGTAAGCCTCCTTGAGTAGCTTATACATCTTGTCACCATGCTCTTCGATACTTTCCCGAGTCCAAGCATTGGGATAGTCAAGATGCAGCATTAGTAACTTGAGGCTCTCAATTGAGCCTGTCTTTGAGCTATTGCAGTAGGCTTGCACGTACGCGCTTTCTTGACTTCGTACGACTCATTCCTGAGGGAAGAGTTTAGTCCCTGTGAGATCATCACCAGGTTACCGAAGCTATCTCGGAGTTGTGCATCTGTCTCGGTCTCGTCCCAGCTCATAGAGGAGTTCGTTTGTGGATGCTGAGGAGCGACATGCTCGATGCTGCGATTGCGTCTAAAGACATACTGCTCGGCGATCCTTAGTGCCATATTAAGGTCTTCAGACGTTCCTTCGACAGAGGTTTTTCCTTTGGAGTAAGTCTTGACGATGCTCCCATATATGGAAGTCAAGCCGCCAGAACCAATAGCGATTATCTCCTCCATAGTTTAGCTCTTTGTAGGGGGAGAGGAAACAGGGTATCCGCTTTCTGGCGGAGACTTTGATACAGCTTCTGTGCCTTTTGGAAGTCCCTGCTTATCGATTTCATCCATCAGCATACCGAACCACCGATAGTGGGTGTAATTAGAAGAAGATACATAGAGCATAGCCTGAAACATCAAGAGGGACTCTGTGCGCTCTCATCTTCGGACATATTCATATCCAGGGCATAGCCCGTATCTGTCAGGCGTACGAAGCAGATGTCTAATGCCAACCGGGCACGTACCAGCTGCTCCATAAACTCCCTGTATCCTCCCTTATCAACGTCTTTACCAGTGGAAGGGAAGGTGTTGCTCAAAGGTGCTAATAAGGTGCGCTGGATTAAAGAACTCTTTCAAAGAAGTTACATCCTTTCCCGAGCGCCGAAGCATCCGATGGAGTACTAAGAGGAGCAGATAAAGGGAATGACAGGATCCCTCGCGCATCTTGATTTGATAGGTGCTCTTCCTTGGGTGCTACGGAGGAGCTTTCGATAGCATCTATCGTGATCTCGTCTTCTTCGCCTGCATTCAGTGAGCCATTGATGAGCTTTTGGGAGATGATCATAGCAATGTCTGCTCTCAATGCTTTGCGCTTTCTCTCGCTCAGAGGGTCGTTTCCCTCTCGTCTGCGGATCAAGAGCGTATCCATATCTGCAAGCTTGTTCCAGAGCTCCAGTGAGGTGTCAATGGAGTTCTCGAGGTTGCTCAGTAGCTTGACCTTGAGGATTTCTACGCTGCTCAAGGTTCTTGCCTGAGGTGTTCATTCGCTCGAAATACTTATTGAGAGCACGGGGCTATACGCCGCTGGGAGGGTCGAGATAAAGAAGGACAGATGCTCATAGACGTACTTAGCAAAGGCTCTCTTATTCTCACCGGAGCTGGAAATCTCAGTGCTCATAAACGCCGCAATCCTCTGATGAGCATTCTTCATCATCAGATTTTTGATAGCTGGGGTTTCCTGAGGACGATTGCTCGATTAGCGATAGCAGATAGAGGTCATCGTTAGGACGTGAGCTGAAGGCAAGTCGTACCTTCTGATTGTGAACTAAGAACTCCCGTCCAGACCTCATCATAGGTCTGGAGGACGGAGCCCAAGAGCATCATCACGGTAAAGCGTTGCTGCCCATCGACCAGCTCGATGAGCCTGGGTGGCGGTCAGCATTCCTATGTAGTAATCTCCCGTGCCATTGGTCTGCTCGTACTCCTTCTTTAGGGTCAGAGAGTAGTGTGTCGATATGCTCCACGTTCCACTCGAAGAGTCTCTGATAGATAGGGATCGTGAAGAATAGATCCTGTGCTGTTAGGGTGCTGGGCGTATATTTCATTGATGTATGTTCTTCATTGATGTGACGATGATCCTCGATCTCAGGCTTTGGTTAATGCTGTTCGCTTTGCTACGCATCGAGCGCATGATCGGGGTCATATCTTTGCGGTTGGGATAGATCAGCTCTTGCACGCGGTCTCGGGCTTCGGCTAAGAAAAAGGTAGGCGAGGTAGCCTGAGCAATGCCAAGTACCAGCTCCGAAGCTCCTACGTGGTGCACGATAGAGGCTTTCATAGCTCGGGCATGCTCGTATCGGTGCTGCAGCACGATACGCATAATCAGCATAAGAGCCTCAGAGAGATAGTAGCTGCCAAACTTCAGGAAGTAAGCAAATAGCACGCTTTCGATGGCATCCCTGTACCACTGAAAGCTCCCTCCCTGCATCGTGGTGTGCAGGGGAGCCATATTCCTCCGTTTGACAGAAGGCTTGATATTGGTGTCGGTGGCGCTCGACATAGCTGAAGAAGTGTGCCCTCCTTGAATGGGTTCATTGAAGTGGAAACGCTCCCCGAAGGGGAATTTCATCAATGAGCGCAGCTGCTTCATACGCTTGCTTGATGCGGTAGTTATCTGTGCGGTCATCGCATTCGGCCTTACGCATCCACTTGCGTAGTCTATATATGTAGGTGTCTAACGTCCTTACGTAGTCGGGCTGTGTCTCCTGACCCACCTGACGACCCTCCTCGATCATCTGGTTCCATACCTCAGTGACGTGCTGTGCTTGGCCCTCATTTCCCAGGGGATATACCGCAGATGATGTGCCTTGAGGAGATCATAGTCTGATAGGGCGACACCACGAGAGTTCTGATGTGAGAAGAAGGTATATGCCAGATCGATGGACGTATTTTTGCAAGATAAGGACGCTCCACTCGATGTGTTGGAGCAAGCTCTCGGCTTGTTCGATGCGCTTACGCCTGAGGTATGTGACGATCGACATACTGCTGGATCAGGTGCTTGTTGTAGGCTACATAGGCTTTGGACTGCTTAGAGGTGAGCTTTTTCTTCGAGCAGAGAGGTCTTTATCCCTAAGGCCGAGAGGAGTAGGGCTAAGGTGATGAGTCGCTGCTGCCCATCGATGATATCGTAGTGACCATCATGAGCGTGCAGAATGAGCGTGCCTAAGCGATAGGGGGTATCCCCGCGCTGGCGATATGCTCAAATACATCATCCAAGAGGCATTTGACGTGACGTTCCTCCCAGCAGTATATCCGCTGGTAGTTGGGGATGGTTAGGGTGAAGTCGTGCCACTTCGGCATAACGCCTCTCATAGAGGTCTACTTGATTGTCCGAAGGAGTCCACGAGCTATCTGATGGAAGCTCACGAAGAGTATCCTTTGGGGGGCTGTCTTTGGACTCGGAGAAGAAGGGATCGAAGGTGGTCTTCATCTCGGAGAGTGTCTGGCAAAGATCTTCGATGGTATCGATTTCCTTGCTGTGGCGACAGCGATAGCCCCAGCTCCACTCCTCCCATATGAGGTCCTCTCGCCCTTCTGTATGCTCAATAAGCAGCTCAATCAAAGAAGCATATTTTCTCTCCCACTTCCCCTCAAAGTGCAGTTCGACTCGCCCCTTCCAGGCTCCATCAATGCGGTATTCATAGTGTATATCCTTGTCGCATCCCTCAATCATAATCTGGATATAGCGACTTGTTTGCCACGATTTAGGCGGACAATGTGCGTAGATAGTGCACTGTGGGAATGTGCTCGAGTGTCTCTAAACTCCATTCCTTGACGTATAGCATCAGCAAAAAGACCTTAGTCTTCTATGGGTATAATGAGATCTCCTTCCAGGCGATATGCTCCAGCCGCAAGGGTAAAGACTGGCTGCTTCTCGAAAAAAAGTCATCGAAGATCTCCTGCTCGATAAAGTAAGGGGCTTCGTCGATGATCTGCCCTCATAGTTATCAGGGATATCAAAAGAACTCTCCATCTTCGACCTCGATGGGGGTAGCTTCACAGCTCTGGCGAAATAGGAGTTCGTCATCGTTTCCTTCGTCCCACTCATCATATCCCAATGCTTCGCGTAGGCTGTCAATACTTTCTTTGATCAGAATTTCCATTTGTTATATTCGTGTTATATGTTCTACAAGGGCTCCAGCTCCAGAGGCGATCCATCTACCGTGCGTGTGCTGATCCACCGCTATGCTCTACTTCCTATCGGTGCAGGATGGTCACCGCATTAGGGCTGTTTGGGGTGGGGCGGTAATGGGCTTCCCGTGGAAGGGGAGCGATGCTGAGGGAGGAATGGTGAGCTAAAAGTCGTTCCTTAGGGGCAAAGATACGCGATGTGATTCAGTAGCAATACCTCTTTTTCTGCTGTGTCCAGAAAACCACCCACCGTCTCGGCTGGAGGGTACTATGGAAGCAATAGAGGGCGTGCTACAAACCGCTACTCTTCAGGGGCGAGTAACCTAGTACTGGTTAGCGTCGTGACCAGTAGTGGTCAGCGTTGCGACCAGTACTGGTTGGTATAGGTGACCAGTACTGCTCCGATCGATGACCAGTAGTGGTCACTTTTCATCCCTCACGGAGGTGCGCTTCTGGCAGGGTGTGAGGAGAGGGTGCTGTGTGCGGAAGGTGTGTCTGCCTCTCTCTGAAGGAGGGGAGGCCTGACAGGGCAGAGTGGAGGTGCGAGGATTGGTGCTGTGCTATTGGTTTTCACTATGTTGTGCGGATATTTTGCTCAGGGAGGAGTCTGGCTCACGCGAGTGCTCTGCCATTCTTTCTAATTCTAAGCCGTGCCGTCATCTTCGAATGGGCTTCACCAGCGCCTCCCTCGTTTAATCTCATTATGCTATGTAGATACACCTGCAAAAAGCTTCACTACGAAGCCCCTTCTGCTTGAGTGCTTCAGGCTGAGCTCTCCCACCTGTGGATCTCTGCATACAGTTCTCGGGTGACGCTGGCTTCGATGATTTTGAGGAAGGCAGAAGCGCTTTGATCTTCTTCACCTGCAGGGCATGGGAGATGCACCGCATGTAGAGCCCGCCCCCTTCACTACTATGATAGCGTAGTGGAGGGCGGGCTGTCACTAGAATAGGCGAAAGCAAAAGCCGAGCTTTGCAGGGCAATCGTAGCAAGGTATAAGTAGCCGATCTTTGTGGTGCTGTTGCCCAGCAGTGCGCCCTCTTTTGGGGGCAAAAAGGGTACTCGGGGCGGTCAAGATATGTGAGCTATGGGATGCACGGGCGAAAGCAATGGTCGTTTGCCATCAAACCACATTAGTTTCGTGTACGAACTAATAGTTGTTTGCATACGAAACGAATAGTTGTTTGATCCCCGAACCAATAGTGGTTCGTATGCAGACCACTACTCGTTTGCGATGAGCCCCTATGATGGAGGCGTATACCGCAAGTGTGGCTCTCCTAGTGAAGCTACTAGGTGCTCCTAAGGTGGGTAGCCACACCGAAGCCTTCGCTTAGTGCCAGTAGACGCTGTCTCAATATGCCCCTTGTACTTGATGTGGAAGCCCTCTTTGTGTGAAGAATTGTTTATATCTGTGGTTTGGGCTATCTTTGTGGACCAATAGTATTACGTGGGAGGGATTCCCACTCTGCTCAGTGTATCGCACTTACATTGAAAGCGGTATGCTCCTATTAACTCTCGAGGATCCCAGATCCTGCTCTCCCTTCCCCCTCTTCGGGTTTACATTAATTGTTAGTATGAATAGACCCGATTGCAAAGCTTCGCTATGAAGGCCCCCTCCGCTGAGTGCTTTTGAGCTCAGCGCCACTCCTCTGAATATCTGCATCCAGTTCTCTGGTGAAGCAGGGTTTTGAAGACTTTGAGGAAGGTGAAGCCCCTCTAAGGGTGCTACACTTCCCTCCTATTTCCACTCACCCGAATTCATTTACAGTATTCAATGAAGTTCAATTTACTCAAGACCTCTGCCCTCCTTTGCAGGGCTCTTCCTCCTCGGCTCTTGCGCTGAGGAAACCCCCAAGAGCAGATGAAAAGAACAAGACTGAAGAGGGTCAGGTAACTGTCCCCGTCAATCTTGAAGTATCCGTCGATGCCTTCGACACCCCCAAGTCTCTTGAGCAAGAGGCGCGCTACGCAGGTGTCAAGACTCCCTATCACCGTCAAGGGACGGGGATAAGAAGGAGCTGAAGGATGACCTCACTGATGGCCCACTCGCTCAGAAGGTCCTTACGCGCTCACGCGATAAGTTCATCGAGAAGAATCCTACCCTCGATGTCATCGTGTATATCTACGTCAAGAAGGGGCGAATGTCCAGTCACAGGTGCTGGATACAGAGCTGACCTATGATACGGATCTACGTAAGTATGTCCTCCCTCACAATCTCAATATCAATGGGGGCATCATCTCGCTGGCTAAGCAAAACCCCGATGAGTTCACTCTCACCGTCTACGCAGGTGGAGTGTCTTACAACATCACCACGAAGAGCCTGAGCTCCCCCACTGTGATGCGTGAGGGTGAGCCTCTCGTCCCTCGAGTCGACTCCCTTGAGCTGCAGCTCCTCTATAAGTCAGCTCCCGTTGCCTTCAAGGTCGAGGGATCTGGGGCTTCACTGCACCTCAAGCCTGCTGGCTCGACGTCTCCTGTCCTCAAGCCCCTCAGCTCACTCCTCCTGGTGACCTTCCGCAACAATATGCAGGGGCAGTGACCTTCGACGGGATCACCGCAGTATCCAACTCCTTCTTCGGGCCTAACAACGTAAATAAGAAGGTATCCTATAGTATCGAGACGGGGACTTTCTCCAACACGGTGGCTTATGAGAGCCCCTATGCTAAGTCGTCGAATGGAGGTGCTGGCTATACGTACTTCTCCAAGGACTTCTCTCCTAAGGGCTTCTCTGTCCCTGCTGGTGGTGCACGCTCTGACAAGGCTCTTGTCTTCTGGGGCTTCCACACGGGGGGAGTACGGCTGTCTCAGCGTCGAATATGCTGAAGGCTGTGAATGGTGCCGCTCTCGAGGCAAACGCCTCTGCTCCCTCGACTTCTGTCCTGCACGTCTATGGGGAGAATGTCAAGGTAGGTGGTCAGACGCCTTCTCGTCCTAACTATAGCATTGCTCCTATCGGTGGTGCCAATCTCACGCCTGAGAATGGTAAGGCCTATACGCTGAACTGTGAGTTCTACGAGCAACCCCCTCAGATGCTGGGCTACTTCGCTAAGGGCTATATCTATAAGAAGGATAATACGACGTGGACGGACTATAACTTCGATGGCGGTGGCTCCGATGACCCCAATGTCTATCTGAAGAAGAGTCCAAGTGCTGGTAGCGGCTATGCAAATAATGGAGAAAGTGACCGCAAGAGCTTCAGGGATAATATCCTCCTTGTGAACTCCATGCAGGCAAATGAGGTGCGTGCTGCAAAAGGTGGGGTCACGACCACTAAGGGGCAGATGTACCTCCCCAACGAGTCTTGGCTCAATCTCCTTGGGCTGAATCGTCCTCTTGCATTTGTGAGCAATGGGCACAGCAATGAGAATTATAAGACGCTTGCAGGCTTCTCTTCACGCAGGCTATCGAGGTCAGGTTGTCCCAGCACAGCTTCCCTATAGGATGATCCCACGGCATCGGGCTCGTTCCAGTACAAGGGCTTCGTTTATGCTGACTATCACAAGGACTACCAGGCCCTAACTCTGGTCAGCTGGCTACCGCCTATCGCCAGCTCTATATGGAGCCCCGTAATGGCAAGGGCTACCAGCCCCGCAGTAAGTACCAGACGATTATGCGTGTCAAGACGACAGGTCTCTATACCTTGGTTGAGAACGAGGCGGGGGTAGATTATGGCACCTTCCCCAGTACGCTGACGATGGAGTCGCTCTATGTCGGTAAGTACTTTCGTTGGTAACGTTATGACGACCCCGCTCTATGTCAAGGGTGGTACTCGCAGCCCTTCCTCTATGCAGAGGATGATGCCTTCTGGAGCAACACGCCTGAGGGTCTCTCGTGACCGCGTCGATCGTGCGCTGCTCCAATGTCCCCCACCTTCGACTACAATCAGATTGGTACTGAGGATATCCTGCAGGATGCTGGTCAGACGAGCTTTAGAAATAAGACCAAGGCGGCGCCTCTGATGAACCACTGGGGGATGCTCCTACTGATGTCTGGTACTCGAAGGTTATCGGTCAGCCTAAGGATTGGGTTAACTATGAAATCCATAATGCCGCTCTTATCCAGGAAAGCGACTCCCGAAAGATCCAAAATCGTGTCTATGGCTTTGCTGATGGGGCTAAGGGCTATATCTGGGTGATGGCTTTACGTGTGAATACCACAACAGAGCACGAGATCGTCAAGGGCCGTATGCGCACCTATACCTATCAGGTGCTTCGCCCCTACTCTACGAAGTATCAGGGTAACGAAGGCTTCCGAAACAACAGCAAGTAACCTCTCTACATAGAGTCCCTCTTATCATCGAGGCGCTGCCGAGTCATCCGACTCCGTAGCGCCTCGACTGCTTGTATCTATCACCTCGACTACATAGCCCGAGGGGGACCGTGGTATGCCTGACTTCACGTCCAATGAGTAGGGGCGTAGAGCCTGCTCGTCTCGTGGAATTAATGGTGTGTGAATAGTTGCCTGTATCTGTTGCTTCAATTACCTTTTGCTATACAGATACATACGTATGCGTAGGCTCAGAGCCGCCATCGTGTGTATGCCGAGCAGGGGGAGTTACCCTGCTTCGCAGGCCGACAGGCTGCATACAGCAAGCCCCTTGCTGGTATCTCCCCCTTTCCCTGACTCCTATCCGCTATATGATCTCTCTCAATAATTAAATATCCTATGGACGAAATTTCCAAGATCACATCGGTGCTCACCGGAGGAGCGCTACCCGAGGGCTACAATCCCAAGGCGATCGAGAAGCTGTGCAAGCAATTTCAGAAGCTCAGCGAAGCACGCGTCATCCGGAACTATCCCATTCGTCGCTTCAGCTATGACGAGAGCTTCTACAGCGTCTATGCCTTCCCCATCAAGGGCACAGAGATAGCCCAAGAAACGCTGCAGCAGATCAAGGCCACTGTCGCCACGCTTGATTATGGACCTATGCGCTACGACTCGATGATGGGTGCAGGCCCGGACTACTGGACGCTGGAAACCGAGACGGGGAAGCACACTAAGGTATATGCCAAGGAGCCGACAGCCATCTCGATGATCAGCGATGCCTTCGATGGGGTCGTCATCTACACGCTCCCCGAATATGGGATCTCTTACAAAAAGGCTGCACTGCGACAGGATATCCCCTATGTCGTCTTCGGGAAGAAGGGCGAGCCTGACGAGTTCAAGCTACAGCCCATCACGCAAAGCGACCTCGGACTCCCCGCCTCTGAGATCACTTATGAGGGTCACACCCCAGAGTCCCCAGAAAGTGCTCGCTATCAGTTCATATTCAAGGTCATCATAGCGATTGTACTCATCTGCTACCTCATCTACCGCTACCTACTCTAAGGTACTCGCCTAATAGGTAGAGCGACTCTATACAAACTCCAAGTACAGGTACGCCCCTCCGACGATAGCCATATCGCCAGAGGGGCGTACCTACTTTTATCTCGTCCCATACGCCCTTTCCCCGAAGGGGTGGTGTGTACCTATATTGGTCGGCGGGTGAACCTATATATAGGTTGTTGCTCCGCGTAGGGATAAAAGTTGCGGACGAGGGGCTGATAAGTTGGGGCTACGTACGTAGCTCTAATATCTCCGTACGTGGATATTTTGGATTGACGTGCCTGGTCTTTAAGACTACGTGCATAGATGAGAAAAAGCCACTACGTGAAGGTGCTTTTTTTCTTCACGAGAAGGACACTTTTTCCCTCCGCAGGATAAGAGGAATACTCGCGATAAGGCGAAGGGCTTGTGTATCACTTCGAGAGGCATATCCCCCAGTGCTGGAGAGGGACGAGATGCCGCGGACAGCGGTTTGTCAGACGGCATATCGCATCATTCCGTGAGAGAGAGCGGATCGGGTAAGAGGGCAGATACCTACTGCTCGGTATTTTTGCTCTGGACAGGGGTAAAGGCTTGTATTTCTTCATCCTTCTGCGTACGTTTGCACTACACAAGCGAGCGTAATCCAGCACCGACCAGCGCCCCTTGTCTGCGGGCTTTGTAGTGGTGCTACCCTTCCTCTTCTCTCACCCCTTCCTCCCTCCCCTGCGACCTGCTTCGCAGAGAGCTTACGATTAAACCTTGATTAGGGAACTTTATCTATATTTGTAGTGGTCCCTACACGCCGTAGCTCCGCTCTAAAACCAATCGAGAACATGTTACAGGAATTCACCCTCAACCGTGGTAGAGCGATCATCAACTTTACCTCGAAGTACTGCGATAACCGCCGTAAGATCCTTACCAGCTACGCCTATAGCCGGGTCGTCGAATCCTTCATCGCCCACCTGCGCAGAGACAACCCCGTCATCTATGAGGCCTTCATCCAGGGCTTCCGCGATGAGGACGAGCTGATACGTGACTTTATGGAGGTCATCCGCCTACTGAGCGTCTGCAGCGTCGAAGAGATCCTCGAGGTAAACAATAAGTATGCCCCCTTCTTCAAGGACCGTGACCTCTTCCTCGAGGTCGTCGAGCTCCTCTATCACTACTGGCGCCGTATGGAGCGCATCGCCGTCGTCCACAACCAGCGTCAGGGAGATGGTGTGCAGAACGTCCGCTTCGTCCAGGCCTATGAGCTCTTCAACGAGCTGATCCTCTCGATCTACCGCCGCACGAAGGAGGTCGTCAATGGCTTCGCAAGCAAGGTCTACCGCCAGACGACCGCTGGGAGCTAACGCTGGGCTCATCCTCATGGATGCCCCTTGAACTACCCCATGGAGTATAAGGGCCTCTCGGCGATCCCCTTCATCAACTCCATCGTCATCAACCCTCCCTACGTCACCTACACGAAGAAGAATACGCGCGACGGCATCTTCCGCGAGCATACGCTGAATCCCGTAGCGAACATGATCCTCAACGAGGACGAGTGGTTCCTATACCCCGCTAAGGTCGGCGACCTCCTGGCCTTCGTCTACTTCCACAAGGACTTTATGTGCCACGGCCTTGGGCTGGCCAACCTCTTCGAGCTGGCGCAGGAAGATGAGTACATCGGTAAGAAGCCCGATATGATCTATATCTTCGGCTATCCCGATGGGCACGAAGAGAAGCGCACCTTCTACTACAAGGACAAGAAGAACGATATCCCTCATCGGCTACGCCAACTACTGCGATGAGATCGACTACTTCGGCTACATGAAGAAGATGCTCCTCACGCTGCACAACCTCAAGCAGATGAGCCGTGGCAACCTCCCCATCCACGGGGCTATGGTCAATATCATCCTGAAGAATGGCCGTGAGGCGAATATCATCATCATGGGCGACAGCGGTGCTGGGAAGAGCGAAAGCCTCGAAGCCTTCCGCACGCTCAACGAAAAGTACATCCGCCACATGCGCGTCATCTTCGACGACATGGGTTACCTCCGTCTCGGCGATGACGGCGTGGTGCGTGCCTACGGTACGGAGATCGGTGCCTTCGTCCGCACCGACGACCCTCGATCCTACCTACGCCTTCAGCCAGCTGGACCGCGGGATCTACACGAACCCCGATAAGGTCAATGCCCGCGTGACCATCCCCATCTCGACGTACGAGCTGATCTCGAAGGGCTTCCCCGTCGACTACTTCCTCTACGCGAATAACTACGAGGATGTAGAGAAGAAGATCAGCCTCTTCAGCGATATGGAGGAGGCTATCAAGGTCTTCGAAGCAGGTGCACGCCGCGCCAAGGGGACGACGACCGAGCAAGGTCTGGTCACCTCGTACTTCGCCAACCCCTTCGGCCCTGTGCAGGAGCCGGAGCTGGCAGGTGAGCTGATTCGCCAGTTCTTCGCCTCGCTCTTCGAGCACCACGTCAAGGTCGGGGAGATGCACACCGGTCTGGCTGTCGAAGGCCACTCAAAGACCGGTCCTCGCGCTGCTGCCGAAGAGCTCTTCAGTATGATCAACGAGGACTAAGGCGCTCTGCCTGATCTCCTAATACAATACGCCCCCGCAGACGCATCGTCGGTCTGCGGGGGCGTATGCTTTATCAGTAGGCCACTGCTGGGAGCTCTTCCCGATAGAGGCGGTAGCCGAAGAAGGCAAGGGCAAGGAGAAGGTAATAGAGGAGGAGCGCACCGAGCCCCAGCGGATAGTGGAGCATGAGCGCTGGGATCCCTTCGGCAAGTGCCACACCCTCCCGCATCAGCCCTGCACCCCATTCCAGTGGGGCAAGGAGTCCGCTCGGTGCCGTCCCGATGAGAGGGAGAAGGAGGAAGATGAGGAGGCTCGTAGGGATGAGGAGCGCCGAGAGCGGTACGACAAGAAGCGTCGTCCAGAGGAAGGCCAGCGAACTCTCACCGAAGAGATAGAGGCTCAGCGGTAGGAGGAGGGGCTGTACGGCGAGCGTCATCGCAAGGAGCGCCCACAGATAGCGTAGGAGGGGTTGGCGTAGCTCGCCAAGTAGTCCCTCAATGGGGCGGTAGAAGAGACGTATGCTGATGATCGCGAGATAGGTCATGAGGAAGCTCGCACTGAAGAGGCTCGTCGGGGCATAGAGGAGCTGAAGGAGGGCGGGCAGGGTGAAGACCTCAAGGAGACAGACGGGGCGACGCAGGAGGCGGAAGCCCAGATACATCGTGAGCATACCCGCAGCACGGAGGGTAGGGGATGCTCGCTCCCGTGAGGAGGGTGAAGGCCCATGCGGCAGCGAGGAGTAGGGCGCATCGCAGTCTGTCTCTCCGCCTTACGTAGGGTATGTATCGTAGAAGTAAGGTCAGCGCCCCGATGACGACGGCTAAGTGGAAGCCACTCACAGCTAAGAGATGCGCTACACCGCCCCGCACGAAGCTCGCACTGACCTCCCTGCCGAGTGCATCGTGACGCTTCTCACCGAGTGCCATCGCGATGAGGAGATGCTGGGCATAGGGGCTGAGTGCACTCGCTCGGATGCGTGCAGTAAGTCCATCTCGGAGCCTGCGGGCATAGCGTGTAGGGGCGTGGAGGAGGAGCGTACCGCTGGGCGTCGGCTGGTGGGCGAGGATATGGGCACGACCAAGGGCGGTCACGCCTTCGCTCGTGAGGTAGCGGGCATAGCCCTCCCGCTCGGCGGGTAGCTCACGGACATAGCTTAGCCTGTCAAGGCTGAGGGTAAGGGTATCGCCCACTCGAATAGACACGCTGTCGGGCTGCCTGCAGGGTGAGCTGGAGTAGGGCGGTGGGGATATTGCCTTCGCCTAAAAGGCGGATGCGCAGGCGGAGCGTGGCGTCCTGGACTTCTTCCTCTTCGGTGAGGACGGCGCGCAGGGGCGTGTGGAGTGGTAGCCTCACCTCGGTGATCGCCTCGACGCTATGGGTGTAGTAGAGGCGTGCTATGAGAAGCAGTAGGAGTGTGAGCCCGAGACGGAGCGCGCGGGTGCGCTCTACTTGCGCCACATAGTGGCTGAGGCGTGTGCCTTTCGGCGAAGGAGACGAGCGCCCCATAGTGAAAGCTCCTCCCCACAGAGGGCTGAGCCGAGGCTCAGCGCTCTGTGGGGGAGGAGCTCTGTGGAGAGATAGCCGAGGAGGAGGATACCGAGGGCGAGGGTGGTGTAGCTACGGCTCACGGCCGTGACCACCGAGGCGACGAGTCCCCGCTCGTAGCTTAGACGAAGCCTATGGACGAGAGAGTGCCTTGAGGCTACGGATAGCGGCCTTGGGGTCTTCATGCGAGAAGACATAGCTCCCCTGCCACGAGGACGTCGGCGCCAGCCTCTACGAGGGCGGCACCCGTCGAGGCGTTCACTCCGCCGTCGACTTCGATGAGGGTAGAGAGTCCGCGCTCATCGATCATACGACGCAGGCGCTGGACCTTGTCGATCGTCTGAGGGATGAACTTCTGACCGCCGAAGCCGGGGTTGACGCTCATCAGGAGGACCATATCGAGGTCAGCAAGCACGTCGACGAGGAGCTCTACAGGTACGTGAGGATTGAGGGTCACTGCGGCCTTCATCCCTGCGTCCTTGATCGCGCCGATGGAGCGGTGCAGGTGTGGGCTGACTTCGTAGTGGACGTTCATCGTATCGACCTTCAGAGCTGCCAGCTCGCGGACGAACTTCATCGGCTCTACGATCATCAGATGCACATCCAGCGGCTTCTCGATGATGGGGCGGATGGCCTCAAGGATGGGGAAACCCGAAGGAAATATTGGGCACGAAGACGCCATCCATGACGTCGATGTGGAGCCAGTCGGCCTCGCTCTGGTTGATGAGGCGCACGTCCTCCTCCAGGCGAAGGAAGTTCGCCGAGAGGAGCGAAGGCGATATGATCGCCTGCTTCTTGCCCATGGGGTCTGGAGTGAAAGGGGGTGAGGGAAGGGAGGTGGTTTAGAAGAGCGCAGCTAAGAGGCGCAGCTGACGAAGCGTCTCTTGGTGCCGAGGCTGTGTGCGCTCGAAGACCGTACGGGCAATAAGATTGAGTTTTTTTCTTTGTCAGTACGGGGGTAGGCTTGTTGCATAAGCAGTTTGGGATAATGAATGAATAATGGATGCCCTGGGGTAGCTCCACGCTGGGGCGTACCCTCAGGGCATAGATATAACGTAGTGTCCTCGAGGTCTATTATCCCCCGATGGACGTCTGAGAGAGTTACTTGAGGAGCTCCTTGATACCGCCGAGCGAGGAGAGTACGCCGGAGGCTTCGTAGGGGAGGTAGACGGTCTTGTTGTCCCTGCCCCAGAGGTCATCTCCTTGAGGGTCTCGAGGTAGCGGACAGCGATGAGGTACTGGGCGGGGTTGGCACCTGAGCCTTCGACAGCCTGAGCGATCTTGCGGATAGCCTGAGCTTCGGCTTCGGCGGTGAGGAGCTTGGCTTCGGCCTCGGCCTTAGCGTGGAGCACCTGAGCTTGGCGTTCCCCTTCTGCGTGGTTGATCGCCTGCTGCATGCGCCCTTCGGACTCGCGGATCGTGGCTTCCTTCTGCCCTTCAGCATTGAGGATCTGCGCACGCTTGTCGCGCTCGGCACGCATCTGCTTCTCCATAGCGTCACGGATGTCGCGGGAGGATTGATATCCTGCAGCTCGACGCGGTTGACCTTCACACCCCACTTGTTCGTAGCCCTCGTCGAGGATGATGCGGAGCTTGTTGTTGATCGTGTCGCGGCTGGTGAGCGTCTCGTCCAGGTCCATTTCCCCGATGATGTTACGCAGGCTCGTCTGGGTGAGCTTCTCGATAGCGTCGGGGAGGTTCTGGATCTCGTACATCGCACGCATAGGGTCTACGATCTGGAAGTAGAGGATCGCGTTGATCTCGGTGACGACGTTATCCTTCGTGATGACGCTCTGGCGGGGGAAGTCATAGACGGTCTCACGCAGGTCGATATTCGTGATCTCGGTGAAGCGCACGAGGGTCTGCCCGTTGGCTCCTGGTAGCGTGTAGCGCCAGCGCATAGGACGTGGGCGGTCGATGAAGGGATGATGATGTTCACCCCAGAGGACAGCGTGCGGTAGTAGCGGCCGAGTCGCTCGATGATGACCGTCTGAGACTGCTGGACGATGCACAGCCCCTGGTAGATGGTGACGATAGCCAGGACACCGATGACGATGGGGATAATGAACTCAATAGGCATGGTAGAGGAGGGAATGAAGGTGATTTATTGAATAGGCTCGACCTGAAGGACGAGGCTGGTATAGCCAGTGATACGGACTTCGCTCCCTGCGGGGAGGTCGTGGGCGACGGAGGAGATAGCGCGCCAGCTATCGCCGTCGACAGCGATGCGGCCACCACCATCACCTACCTTGATGGCTTCGCTCACGAAGGCCTTGCGGCCGATGAGGGCATCCATACCCTGTCTTGGTGTCGCGGGCAGCGAACCAGCGTGCCATCAGGGGCTTCAGAAGCCACAGGGCAAGGAGGCTACCGACGCCGAAGAAGATCGCTTGGATGAGCCAGCTTCCGCCGAAGAGTGCCGGGACAATAGCCAGAAGGGCACCCACACCGAAGCAGGCCAAGATGAAGCCTGGCGTGATGACCTCAAGGGCGAAGAGTATGAGTGCGGCGACGAGCCACAGCTGCCATACTGGAAGGAGGGAGATGAATTCGGGCATAATCGATTCGGTCCTTAGTAAGAGAGGTGTTGTAGCAAAGTTAGCCAAACTTCCCTACTATTCCTATAGTTAGAGCTTCTTCGCTTGTGGGGTGGAGGAGGGAGAAGGAAGGGCGGTCGAGAGGCGAAAAAGTGTAGGGTGTGTAAGGACTTGTTGTAGAGGGAGGTGGGAAGGAGGTGGGAGGAGGGATTGCGACCAGTACTGGTCAGCGATCGAACCAGTACTGGTCACTTATAGCAACTCGTACTGGTCACTGCGCGAAGTAGTATTGGTCAGACGAGTGACCAGTACTGGTTGATTTTTGGGGGAGCGCAGGCCTTCCGCCACGCATCGTGAGGGGAGCGGGGAAGAGGTGGAGGGAAAAGGTAG